>BNJS01000354.1_pt1 | contig 141941 bp, 135 predicted proteins | sample 8540461 | NCBI WGS metagenome assembly BNJS01 (sample SAMD00202454, study PRJDB9452) | human saliva metagenome | isolation source: human saliva | place: Japan
GGAAGCACGACTTTCGCCCGTTCGTGGTGCGATGAAGGCTCATGCCTTTGGGCAAAAAGTACAAATAATATGGAGATTACAAAGTGTTTGTCGAGAAAACTTTCGCGAAGGAAGGTGATTTCATATATAAATGAACGCGCGCGCGTAAGTGAAGGGCGAAAAGCGGCGCGGTATCGGAAAAAAGTTTGGGAGTTTTTAGCAAAAGGCGTGGGCTTTCTCGGAAAAGTAGTGGAGTTTTGGCGTTGCGGTGTGCGATGATTGGATTTTGGCGCGAAAAAGGAGGGGAAAAGGGTGCGAAAAGTGAGGGCGGAGGTGCAAAAAGCGTTATTTTATAGGATGAAAAGCCTATCGGGTGCGAAGTTTCGTTTTTGCGCACTTTGCCTATCAGAAAAGAAATATTACCTTTGCCCTACGGACGCTCGCGCCCACAGACGCCGAGCCCCGGTGCATAGTCCGTGAGGACTATTCGTTTTTTCCATTTTTGTGACCGACCTCGCTCCACCCCCGTGTGCACAACGGGCAGCAGCGGCTTCCGGCATGGCACGCCGGCTCAGGCGGAAACTTCCGCCCACAAGGACATCATAACATAACAATCATAACACCATAGAATGAGTATGGCTAAAAAAATTCATTACTTGTGATGGCAACCAGGCTGCTGCCCACATCGCCTATATGTTCAGCGAAGTGGCGGCAATTTACCCCATCACGCCGTCGTCTACGATGGCCGAATACGTCGACGACTGGTCGGCGCAAGGCCGCAAGAACATGTTCGGCGAAACGGTCTTGGTACAGGAAATGCAAAAGCGAGGGCGGTGCCGCCGGCGCTGTGCACGGTTCGCTCAAGCCGGCGCATTGACCACTACCTTCACCGCATCGCAGGGGCTTGTTGCTCATGATTCCCCAACATGTACAAGATCGCCGGTGAACTCCTCCCCCGTGTGTTCCACGTTTCGGCGCGCACCATTGCCAGCCACGCGTTGAGCATCTTCGGTGACCACCAAGACGTGATGTCGGCGCGCCAAACCGGTTTCGCCATGCTGGCCGAGGGTTCGGTACAGGAGGTGATGGACTTGGCCGGTGTGGCTCACTTGGCTTCGATCAAGACCCGCGTGCCTTTCATCAACTTCTTCGACGGTTTCCGCACTTCGCATGAGATCCAGAAGATCGAGCGCCTCGACATCGAGGACCTCAGTCCGCTGGTGGACCAAAAGGCCCTGAGCGAGTTCCGCGAACGCGCCCTCACCCCCGAGCGCCCCGTGGCACGCGGTACGGCCGAGAACCCCGAAACCTTCTTCGCTCACCGCGAGGCTTCCAACCCCTTCTACAACGTCGTGCCCGAGGTGGTGGAAGAATACATGAAGGAAATCAGCCGCATCACCGGCCGCGAATACGGCCTCTTCAACTACTATGGCGATCCTGAAGCCGACCGCGTGATCATTCTCATGGGTTCGGCCTCGGAAGCGACCCGCGAAGCCATCGACCACCTGCGCGAACAAGGCGAAAAGGTGGGTATGGTTAGCGTACACCTCTATCGCCCCTTCTCGGTGAAGCACCTCCTCGCCGCCGTGCCCGCCACGGCCAAGCGCGATGCGGTGCTCGACCGCACCAAGGAACCCGGCGCCAGCGGCGAACCGCTCTATCTTGACGTCAAAGGATGCTTTCTACGGTCGCGAGAATGCCCCCCTCATCGTGGGCGGTCGCTACGGTTTGGGCTCCAACGACACCACTCCCGCGCAGATCATCGGCGTGTATGAGAACCTCGCGCTCAACGAGCCGAAGGATCACTTCACGATCGGTATCGTTGACGACGTGACCTTCACATCGCTCCCCAAGAAAGAGGAAATCAGCCTCGGCGGCGAGGGCATGTTCCAGGCCAAATTCTACGGTCTCGGCGCCGACGGTACGGTGGGTGCCAATAAGAACTCGATCAAGATCATCGGCGAAACGACCGACAAGTACTGCCAGGCTTACTTCTCCTACGACTCGAAAAAGTCGGGTGGTTTCACTTGCTCGCACTTGCGTTTCGGCGATCACCCCATTCGTTCCACCCTATCTGGTGAACACTCCCCAACTTTGTGGCCTGCCACGTGCAGAGCTACATGCACATGTACGACGTGCTGCGCGGCATTCAGCCCGGAGGTACCTTCTTGCTCAACACCGTTTGGGACGATGAGGCTCTTTCGCGCAATATGCCCAACAAGATCAAGCGCGTGTTGGCACAGAAGAACATCACGGTCTATGTGATCAACGCCACGAAGATTGCCGCCGAAATCGGACTCGGCAACCGTACCAACACGATCTTGCAGAGCGCCTTCTTCCGCATCACGGGCGTTATCCCCGTCGATAAGGCCGTTGAGGAGATGAAGCACTTCATCGAAAAGACTTACGGCAAGAAGGGTCAGGACATCGTGGAGAAAAACTACGCCGCCGTGGATCGCGGTGGCGAATACCACACCTTCGCCGTGGATCCCGCATGGGCTTCGCTCGAAGATGAGCAACCCGTCGACGACGGTTCGCCCGCTTTCGTGAAGGATTTGGTGCATGTCATCAACGCACAGGTGGGCAACGACCTCCCCGTGAGCGCCTTCAAGGGACTTGAAGACGGTACGTGGCAGCAAGGTACGGCCGCCTATGAGAAGCGCGGTGTGGCCACGTTCGTTCCCACTTGGGATTTGGAGAACTGTATCCAATGTAACAAGTGTGCCTACGTTTGTCCTCACGGCTGTATCCGTCCCTTCGTGCTCGACGCCGACGAAAAGGCCGGTTTCGACGCACCCACGCTCGAGATGAAGGCGCCCGTGCCCATGAAGGGTATGAACTTCCGCATTCAAGTGAGCGTACTCGACTGCACGGGTTGCGCCAACTGCGTGGATGTCTGCCCCGGTAAGCCCAAAACGGGCAAAGCCCTCGCCATGACGACACTCGAAAAGGAACGTCACGAGGCCGACCACTGGAATTACCTCGTGAAGAACGTAAAGAGCAAGCATCACCTGCTCGACATCAACGCCAACCCCAAGAATTCGCAGTTTGCTCCCACGCTCTTCGAATTCTCCGGCGCATGTGCCGGTTGCGGTGAGACGCCCTACGTGAAACTCGTCAGCCAACTCTTCGGCGACCGCGAGATGGTGGCCAATGCCACCGGTTGCTCGTCGATCTACTCCGCATCGATCCCCTCCACGCCCTACACCACGAACGAAGACGGCCACGGCCCGGCATGGAGCAACTCGTTGTTCGAAGACTTCTGCGAATACGGTCTCGGTATGACCTTGGCCAACAAGAAAAATGCGCAGCCGCATCGCGAGATATCCTCACCCTGTTGCCTCGCCGACGACCATGTGAGCGCCGAATTCAAGGAGGCTGCACAGCAATGGCTCGACGGTAAGGACAAAAAGCGGCTGAGAGCAAGGCTGCCGCTGAGCGCCTCAAGCCCCTCATCGAGGCCGGCAAGCAAGAAGGATGCCCCATTTGCGCACAACTCAGCGAGTTGAGCCACTTCCTCACCAAGCGCTCGCAGTGGATCATCGGTGGTGACGGCGCAGCCTACGACATTGGCTACGGCGGTCTCGACCACGTGATCGCCAGCGGCGAAGATGTGAACATTCTCGTCCTCGACACGGAGGTTTTACTCCAACACCGGCGGTCAGTCGTCGAAGTCCACGCCCACCGGTGCCGTGGCGAAGTTTGCCGCCAGCGGTAAGCGCATCCGAAAGAAGGACCTCGGTCTCATCGCCACGACCTACGGTTACGTTTATGTGGCGCAGATCGCGATGGGTGCCGACCACAATCAGACGCTCAAGGCCATCCGCGAGGCAGAAGCCTATCCCGGACCTTCGCTCATCGTGGCCTATTCGCCCTGTATCGCCCACGGCTTGAAGGCCGGCATGGGTAAAATCGCACTACGAAGAGGAGCTTGCCGTGAAATGCGGCTACTGGCACCTCTGGCGCTACAACCCCGAGCTCGAAGACCAGGGCAAGAACCCCTTCATACTCGACAGTAAGGCGCCGAAGTGGGAGAATTTCCAAGACTTCCTCACAGGGCGAGGTGCGCTTCCAGGCACTCAAAAAGCAATTCCCCGAACAGGCCGCCGAACTCTTCGAGGCTTGCGAAGAGAACGCCAAGCGTCGCTATCAAAGCTACGTGCGCATGAGCCAACAAGACTGGTCGAAGGTAGAGGCCTAAGCCCACTTCGCGACACGGTCGCACAACGATAACGCGCGAGGGCGCTCCACAACGATGTGGAGCGCCCTCTTTGTTTTGTTTTGCGGGAAGCGCGAAGTGCACCGGCCGCGCAGCGGAACAAAACAGCGCACAGCTTCAACACGAAAGCGCCGAGGGAGCGAGACTCCCTCGGCGCTTTCTTGCTGCGGTCGAGTTGTTTTGAGGAAAGCTCCCCTTATTTCGCCGGTTTCTCCGCGGGCTTTTCGGGCGTAGCGGCCTTGCGTGAGAGCGAAGCCGGCTTCACTTCAAAGTCGGTCGTCGTGTTGTCGGTGTCCACGAAGCCTTTACCGTCAAACTTACGTTGGAGAGAGAGACCCATCACCTTGAGGATATTTTCATTGTTGTAAGTTGAGAAGTTTTCTTCAGCTACGCCGAGAAGCCTTTGTCCAACTTAGAAGGTTTCATCGAAAGCGTCTGCGCGGGCAAATGGTCATGCAGTCGATGACGTTGTCGAAAGGAATTTCGACAGCGATAAAGTCAGCGAAGTCAGTGTTGGTGACGTTGATGTAGTGAATCAGGATTTTTCACCTTCGCTTTCTTATCAGCTTCGGCATTGCGCTTCTCATATTGAGCAAAGGTGGCAGGCGACCAAGGCAAACGCACGAGTGCTAGACCCACAGCTTCAGAAATTGTCGACATGGCACGGCCTGGGCGTGATGGGCATCAAATCGGGCACATTGGGGTTGTTGTTCTTGTCGGTGCCGGGACTCCACTCAAAGTCAGCCTTAGTCAGGTCGAGGAATTGGTCGATACCTTCATATTCCTTGAGGTTTTCGCCATTGTCATCGAGATACTTTTCGAAAGTCCTTCGCATGGTCTACGGCGTGATTGACAATCACGATGGTTTGACCGGGTTTCACAGGGATAGTCCTGACCCTTACCGGGAAAGCACATGATGCTGTTTACGCCATAATAAGAGTTGACAAAGTTGTCGCCGGGCGCAAACTCAAAAGATGACGCGAGGGTCGATTTGGTTGGTCACAATCGCCATGCTATCGAGGTAAAGCGTTTGCTTAGAAGGATTGTAGATGGTGATGTATTGGTCGTTGTCCACGCGAGTGTAGAAACGTTTTGCCAACGTTGCGGCACGAGTGGACGCAGTTGTTGCAGTGCCAGTAGAATCTTCTGCAGTAGAGTTTTTCTGCAGTCAGAATCTGTGTCAGAATCTGTGTCATCGCCATAACCGCCGCCACCGGGGAACGGTGAATAACCTCCATCGTAGCTCGGTGGACGGAGTGCGAACCATAGCGTGACCCGCGTAGAACACCTCTTTAATGATGAGGTGGTCGGTGGTGGTTTTCAGACGTTTGGACGTTGGTGAGTCCGGTTTCGCGTTGGCAGCTGCCCAATCCCGAGGGCGAGGAGCGCGAGAAGAGAATAGAAAATCTTTTCTCATGGTGGTAATGATATAACTATAATAAGTGGAAGCGGCGCTTGAGAGAATGGGCAGCGCAGCCTTCCCGATGATACAATGTTGGCAAATCCCGCTATAGCAGGGGAGAACATGCTGATGAGTCCCCAAAGTGCGCCCTCAAAAAGGCGAAGGCTTCACTTCGGCTCAGTGTTTTGACGGTGTGCTGTGGTTTGCTCGTGTTTAGCCTTTACGAGTTAGAGGAACCAGTTGCCGTAGCCCGAACCACCACCGATGCCGTGCGTTTGCACGTTTTGTGCAGCTTCAAGGGCTTCTTCGGGCGTTAGACCAATCTCGTGTCCCATGAAAAAGTAGAGCGGGTCGTTGGCGTCTACGCCTGTTGGGTCAGTATCGAAGCTGCTGCAATAGATTTTGATGGGGATGTTGAAACGCAACACTTCTGTCCATTCCGAATCTTGTCCGTACTCTTTGGCTTCATCGGGATTCGTGGCCTCAGCACAAATGCGGTCGCTGACAAATTGATAGGTGGAGTGGCGTTTCAGATATTCATCGCGAGGAATGAGTGCCTTTTTGCCTTTGGGACATTTCATCACGCGCACAGAAAGATAGAACTTCGGCAGGAGATAAGTGGGACGCGTGTATTGCGCCGCCTCGCCCGTGACGTAGTCAGGACGATTGGCAATGAGATATGGGCCATTGGACGTGGTGTGTGTCGGTTTCTCCGAGATCGATGTCGAAATTGAAGTGTCCTTTCAATCCCACGCGGTCTTGGTCGTGGGGAGCCACGGCATAGTCCATTGCCGTTTTGTCGAGCGGTGGGAGCAAACGCTGGTTGAACAACTCGCGCGTGCCGTCGCCCATCAGCCCGTGTTTCCAGGTGTCGCGATAGGTGTATTCAAAGAGCTTAGAAGACAATTCGGCTCGTTGCTTCCACGTGGTGGCATTGGCAAAGGCAGCCGCCTTGATGGGCGTTGGGTCCACAGTGCCTTTCTTCAAAGGGATCTTTGCTCTTGGGGTCATAGGGTCCATTTACCACGACAGTCCATCACGTCATAAGGCCTACCCTTGTCGTCCACATCGCTGACGGTGAAGAAAATCTGGTATTCGTCGGAATGTTCGAGAATATCATCATTCATCAACTTCCCCTCCTTGTTGAAGAAGTAGAGGCAAAGTCCCCAGCGTTTCAGTTTTCCGCCGATGATGCGGATGTAGTTGGGCCCTTGTTTGCCGTCAACCGATTCCAGATAAGTCACCGTGGAGGAGCGTTGCACCTCAACAGTGGGCCATTGTGTGGTGTTGTTGCGAATGAGGACAAACTCTTCTTGCTTCCAAGGCGCATTGCGATAGACAAAGTTGCCGTGCATCTTACCGTCACCGTGGGAGTGTCCTTCCTTGAACATGGCCAAACAAGTAGACCAGTTCTTGAACGCTCCATTAGGATCGGGGTTGGCCATCGCATCGTTCGTCTTGATTTTGGTCAAACTGTCGATATAGTGGTCGGCTCCGGAGTGAGCAACGGGCTTAGCTTCGAGAGGATTGTCATCATAGTTGACGTGGACGTTGCCAAAGACAAAGTCGTCGCACGAAGTGGTGAGACATCCGACTGCCAACAAACAGGCGGAAATGGTGGATAACTTAGTCATTAGAATAATACGGTGCTTTGTCTGAATCGATAGGAAGAGAAATAACTTTGTGGCTCTGAGAGCATGCGCCACAGGTTTGCCGCGTTTGCCGCAGGATAGAAGCGTTGGATGTCTTTGACACACTGTTCTTCTCCATCTTGAGTGTCGGCAATGACGCGAATGGGCAGCGGATAGTCGATGTCGAAGTTATCCCAACCGGGTTGTATTTGGTTGAAGTTCCACACGTATCCGATAGCCGAGTTGCCCACGTTGGTGTATTTCGCAGGCTTGTCCAAAGCAGTTGCTCCAGCACCGGCTTGTTGTAGTCCGCGGTTGAGGATGTTGCAGATGCGTGCTTGCAGAGAGAACTGAACGTCTTTGCGTTTGAAGCGCAAAATGCCTTTGAAACCGAGACGGTCGAAGGGTTTACCGGCATCAAGACTGCGTTCTTGGCGCAACAAGCCCACGGTGTGGCTATAACGCTGACGAGGGCAAGTGGGTGTCCGGGTCGATGAAGTCGTCATTGTAAGACTCCACAAAGAGTTTTTCCTATTTCTTCTTCCACAGGGTCGGTGTCGCGATATTCGTAGCTGAAGAGTTCGGAAGTCAGTTCATTGAGTTTTGTGCCCTCCACGGTTTGGTAGAGGCGCATATTGCCTTCGGGCGTGCTGATGGTTTGCAAAGCCTCGGGGCGTCCACCCATTTCGATGGCGCGCCAAGCCAGATCCACATTGTAGGGCACGGCGTTGTTGCCCAAAGTCAAAGACGCGGGCGCATAGATGTTGCTCGTGCTGTATTTGGTGGCCGGCAAAGGTTGTCCTCCCTTCTCGCGGAAGGTGTAGCGGTCGATGTAGCGCGGCGTAGCATCGAGGGTGCGAGGATAGGCCATTTGCAAACCTTTCTCCACGATGGGGGCTTTACCGGCTGCAACAACAGCATTTTGGTCGAGGGTGCTGTGACCGATGCCAAAGAAATGTTGGTGCATTTGGAGCGCACTGCTGATTTCGTCGGGCACTTGATTGCCTTGTTTGTCGGTCTTATAGTAATAGCTGGAGAACTGGTGATTGATGAGCAGTCCGTTTTGGTCGTAGTAGCGGAGTTCGAGACCGTAGATGAGGCTGTCCGATGCCACCACATCGAAGTGATTGCGGGCGGTGGTGATCGTCATCTGGCCATCATCGTCTTTGGCAATGTCGATTTCCTGCATCACCGGCAGCGAAAGACTGTCGCCTGCCTCGTGGATGGTGCGATAAACATTGATTTCGTCTTCGCCGTTAGGGCCAACATTGAGTGTACCACCCGGATAGCCCATGCGCAAGATGGCATGAACGGCATAGATCTGATCGTGACCCTTCACATCGCGCTCGATTGACGAGGGAGGGGCTTTGACGACTTTCTTGAAGAAGTCGTCTACTTGGTTGTCGGAGCAGCTCAAGAGTGTGGTGAGTGCCAGACAACCGGTGCAGAGGAGGGTGAGATAAGGATGTTTCATTGTGGAGAATCGTTGAGGAGGGCGCTCGGGGCGACGGGGTTCCGCTGCGGCGCTTCGGGCGGCGGCCCGATCGGCGCCGGGCTACGAGCGAAAATCGGCGGCTTTTGAAAAAAAGTGCACGGCTTTTGCTCGAAAGTGCAGCACTTTTCTGCAAAAGTCCTGTGCTTTTGCAGCGACGGCTGCGAGCCGCTGTGCCGAGCGCGGGCGGAGGCTAAAAGCGGATGAGCGTGCGCAGCGAGAAGTTGGCGCCGCGTTCGTGGGCGTAGTAGCGGAAGCGGTCGGTGTACTCCTTGTAGAGCGCATTGAGCACGTTGTCGCCGACGAGCATGAACTTCACTTCGCGCCCCCGGGGGAGTTTGATGGCGAAATCGGCCGTGCCGTTGAGCAGGAAATAGCCGTCGGGCGAGTCGGGCACGAGGTCTTTGTCGGGGTCGAAGCGCGTTTGCTTCGCCACATAGATGCCCGAGAGGGAGAGCGAGGCCACATATTGCTTGCGGCTGCCCAGCGTCTTGCTGTAAGTGGCCGACAGGCCGTAGCGATCGGAGGGCATGAAGGGCAACCAGCCGCTGCGCGTGAGGTTGCGACCGAAGATCCATTCGGCTTTCGCCACGAGGGTGAGCGGCTCGACGGGCTTGTAGGTGGCTTCGATGTCGCCGCCGTAGAGGCGCACGTCGTCTTGGTCGTAGATGAACTTGGGGTACTTGCCGCTCGGGTGGTTGTGGAAACGGTCTTTACCCTCGCCGATGTGGTCGTAGATGTAGCTGTCGATGCGCTGATAGAACACACTCGGTTCGACGGAGAAGCGGGTGTTGCGCCACTTCGTGCCGAGCACCGCCTTGTAGCCGCGTTCGCTCTCCAAATGGCGGTTGCCCACCACCCAGTAGGAGCCTTCTTGCAGCCCGATGGCGTAGAGCTCGTTGATGTCGGGCGGCCGCCACGACCAACCGACGTTGGCGCGCGCGTCCCACTGTTCGCTGATTTGGTAGTGCGCGGCGAGCGAGGAGGTGAAATTGCTGTAGAGTTTGAAATCGTCGTAGTACGTGTAGTTGCTCAAACTCGTATAGCCGTTGACCGACATCACGCGGAAGTCGTAGCGCAGGCCGAGGGCGGCTTGCAAGCGGCCGAAGGTGGCTTTGTGCAAGGCGAAACCACCCATGGAGAGCGCGGCGAAGTTGGGCACAAAGGCCGGCTGTTTCGTGCCGGGATAGTTGAAATTCTCCTGATAGGTGTTGGCCAGTCCGGCTTCGGTGGTCATGTGCCAGAGGTGCCATTGGGCGTTCCACGTGGCATCGAACTTGAAGGTCTTGAGAATCAGGTCTTGCATCGGAATCCAACTCCACTGCTGTTTCTTGCGGTTCTCGAACTCCTGACGCAGGTTCTCTTGGAACGAGGCCACGAAGTCGAGCCGGTGGTCGGGATTGATGCGCCATTTGAGTTCGCCCTTCACGGTGAAGTGCTGCGACTGCTGGAAGGGGGCTGGATGTCGTAGGAGAAGGGGCGCAGGGTGGTGGGATCGGGGCGTCCGGCCTCGAAGCGCTTCATGAGTTGGTCGAGGTCAGAGATCTTCGATCCGTAGTAGATGCCGCTGCGCTGGTAGTAGATGCTCGAAAGCAGGGTGGCGGTGATGTTATTGTCCTTGTAGCCGAGCATGGCCGAGAGGGCGATGTTGTTGTAGCCCGTGTTGTTCAGGATATAGTCGGCCGTGCGGTAGTCGCCCCCTTTGGTGTAGTTGCCGTGCACGCGAGCGCCCCAGCGTTTGTAGCCCGCTTCGAGGGTGCCGCTGCCCGATACGCCGCGCGCGTTGGTGTCGTAGCCCACGTTGGCCGAGCCTTTCACGTGGAAACGCGTGCTGTCGTAGGGCAGGGGGGCATCGTTGAGGAGCACCACACCGCCCATGGCGCCGAAACCGTAGCGGATGCACTCGGCGCCCTTCACCACTTCGACCATGCTCGAGCCGGTGTAGTCGACTTCGGGCGCGTGGTCGGCACCCCAACTTTGGCTTTCGAGGCGCACACCGTTGTTCATCAAAAGGATGCGACTCGAGTGCATGCCCTGAATCACGGGCTTGGCGATCGTGCCGCCCGTGCTGATGGAGCTGACACCGGGGATGGTTTTCGAGCAATTTGGCCAGCGACATGGCGCCGCCTTTCTCAATGTCGGCCGATTTCACGGCGGCCGACTGCTGCAACACGGAGGTGTGTTTGCGTTGGGTGGTGACCACGGCGCTTTGCATCTCTTGACTGGCGTCTTTCAAGGCGAGAGCGATGCGGCCGTCGGCCGGCACGGTGAGCGTGCGCACGAGTTTGTGGCAACCGATGTAGGGTGACTTCGACGCGCACGCGGCCGGGATTGTTTTTTTCAAACGGATGGTGCATTGCCCTTTGTTGTCGGTCACAGCGATCACCCCTCACAGCGCACGGCGGCGCCGATGAGGGTTTCGTGCGTGTCTTGGCGCGTGACAGTGAAACGCAGCACGGTCTGTGCCTTCGACGGCGCATCGGTGGGCGGAAGTTGCGCGCTGTTCTGCGATGAGGTGGCGGAAGTCTGCCGCACTCGTGCCGCCGTTCGCGTTGGTCGGCGCGGTAAGTCGGCGCGGACAGGCCGAGATTTGCCGTGCTTGTGGTCGGATCCGCCGCGTTTGTGGCGCGTGTCGGTGAAAATGAGGCGGAAAGTGGAGAGAGAGGGAGCGTCCCCGCGGGAGAGGTGCCGTTCGCCATCGCAGCGAGGGGGAATCCCGGTGCCGCCAAGGCTACACACAGCGCTAACGGCGCAAGACCGTGGCGGAACGGCGGGGAACTGGTGGTTTTCTTCATACGTGATTTTGCATTTCTTGAGCACCGGAGTTGCCCCGTCGCGGGGAAGTCTCCAATGGCGTGTTTGCTCTTCGTTTGGGTAAGTGCTTTTCCGCTCTTTTTTTCGCGATGTGTACAAAAAAGAGAGGAAGGCCGCGCTTTGCGAGTGCAAAGTTATGGCCTTCCTCTACGGGGTTCAATACCTAGATGTGGGTATTTTTTGTGTCTTTGTTGTATATATATGTGTTTATGCGTCTTTTTTTCTAGTGATTCGCGTGAACTTAAGTGGCGTGATGCGCTTTTTTGTGGGTACTATTCACGGTTTGTGAAGAATTCTTTTAGGCTTGTCGGCGCACAAGCGCAATAGCGAGCAAAAATAGGGTGAAAACGCCGAGATTCTCCTCAAAACTTCACCATCACGCCCATAGCCGGGAGCACGGTGCCGCCCATGCTTGGGATTTGGCGGAGGAGGTAGCGGTCATTGTCGGCAGGATCGGTCATCGGTTGGCCCTGCGGCGAGAGATTCGTGTAGATCGGCGCCATGGGATTGGCCGAGCGGTAGACGTTTTGCACGTCGAAGTAGAGGTTGAACGCCCATTGGCGGAAGTAAAATTCCTTGTCTACGCGCAAATCGAGTTGGTGCGCCGCCGGCAAACGCAGGGAGTTGAAGCGCGCATAGTCCAAATAGGCCGAGTTGCGGAGTCGCCAAATGGCTTTTTTTGTGCCGAGAGTTGCGCGTCGATCGGCGTGTAGGGCGCACCGCCCAGTCGGCGCCATCGCGCGGCAATGCTCCAGTTGTGCGGCAGTTTCCAGCCCGCCATCAGGTTGATGATGTGGCCGGTGTCCCACGAGGAGGGCTGGTATTGCCCCTTTCATGTTGGTAAATTCGCTGCGGAAGAGCGTGATCGTGGCCGAAGCCGTCAAGCCCTGCGGCAAAGTGAGCCGCGCAACGGCCTCTGCTCCGTAGGCGCGTCCCCGCCCCGACGAAACTACGGCTTCATCGCCCAACACCGTGTAGGCGGCGCCCTTGCTGGCAAGGCTCATGCCCTCAAGAATGGAGATGGGGTAGTGGCGATAGGCCTTGTAGAAGCCTTCGACCGTGAGCGAAAGGCGCTCATTCGGTTGATAGTCCACACCCACCACGCCGTGGTAGGCGATGAGGTATTTGAGCGTCTCGCGGTTGGCGAAATCGCCCGCCGCCGTTTTGTAGCCCATGGTCGTGTAGGAGGGCCGTTGTGCGTAGCGTCCGACGTTGGCGCTCAACTTCGTTTGGGCATTGAGGGCATAGGTGAGCGAGAGGCGCGGGGCGATTTGCGTGAGGGGGTTGCGCATGGCCCGATTGTAGGTGTTGCCCATCAGGTTCACGCCGAAGGACGCCTGCAAACGTTGCTGCCACCACGCTTTGGAGGCCTGTGCAAAGGCCGAATAGGCGAAGAGGTGCAGGTTGCTTTCGTAGTGGTCGACCGTCGGCACGCCCGCTTCGATGCGATAGCGTTGCGTGCGGTTGAAATAATGGGCGTGTTGCACGCCGGCACCGACGTTGAGTTTGAAAGGCAGCGTCCAGAAGGTGCGTTCGAAACGCAACTTGTTTTTCCGACTCTTGCGATTGGTAGTCAAAGAGTTTCGGCTGGCTTGCGTCGTTTCCGGGGTATTTGTGGCTGCCGTTGTCGAGGAAATTGCGGCTCAACACCCAGCGGTCGGTGTGCGTCGTGGCGGCCACTTTGTAGACAGCCCCCAAGGTGTAGTGCCATTGGTCGTAGGCGGGCAAGACGTTCAGCAGAAAGCGCCGGATCTCCTGCGCCTGTTCGTCCAACGCTGTGTTGAGGCGCATGTGGTCGATGGAGGCCAAACCGATGACAGTCAGGCTACTATGCGTGCCGATGCGGTAATTGTATTTGAGTTGAAAGTCATTGTAGGTGGGCAAGAAGGGGAGGCCGAACCACTTGAAGAGCATTTTCAGATAGGACTGGCGCGCCGAAACGATGAACGACGAGCGCGCGTTGATCGGCCCGTCGAGGGTGACGGAAGCGTCGGAAGCCCCGAGCGAAACCTTCGTGTGCAGGCGGTCGCGGCTTCCTTCTTTCATGCGAATGTCCATCACGGAACTCAGCGCGTTGGGGCGGTTGGCCGGAAAAGCCCCCGTGTAGAAGTCCACCGCGCTCATAAAGTCGGGGTTCAAGATGCCCACTGCGCCGCCGGCTGCGCCTTGTGTCGAGAAGTGGTTGATGACCGGCAGTTCGATGCCTTCCAAGTAAAGACATTCTCCGCCGGCCCGCCGCCGCGAACGAGCAGGTCGTTGCGATTCGCGTCCGTCGAAACCACACCCGGCAACGTCTGGATCAACTTTCGACACGTCGCGGTTCATGCCCGCGCTCTTCTCGATCTGTTGTACTTCGAGCCGACTCACCGAGAGCGGACTCTCGGCGCGTTTCGCCAGCGTGTCGGATTTCACCACCGCTTCGGTGAGCGAAAATGCGCTTTCGCTCAACTCTACATCCACAAACGCGTTTTGGTTACCCAAGACTTGGAACTCTTCCGTGCGCTTGTTCTCAAATCCCAAGAGTTGGACGGCGAGATGGTAGAAGCCGGGTGCCACATTTTTGAACACATAGTTGCCCACCGAGTCCGTGACTGTCGCGCGTTTTGTGCCTTCCATGCGCACCACGGCGCCGATCAGCGCTTCGTTGTTGCGCGCATTCCACACCCGCCCCTTCACCGTGCCGCGTTGTGCCGCGAGGGGGAGCATTGTTGTTAGCAAAAGTGTGAGAAAGAAGAGTTTAAGTCGCATGGGGGGGAGGGTTTGTATAGGAGTTTTGTGTTGAAATCGTCTGCTAAGATACAAAAATCCCCTCGTGCAGTGCTGTACGAGGGGATCATTTGGGGATTTTAGCGTGTTAACGGCCGTGTCGCGGACAGCCGACAGCACTTTTATCGGGTGCGAAGGTAGCGAATTATTCTGAAGCGTCAAAATCTTCTTCTTCTCCATTTGTTGTGCCTTGGACAGCATTGAAAGTTAGCCAGTTGCTGTCCGCCGTGCGATGAGTCGTGCATTGTCATAGGCCATGGCAAGGGTGAGAATGGTGCGTCCTTCGTAGTTGTTCACTCCTTGTGTTTCATCGAAACGATGGTTGCACAACAAGGCTGCGTCCACCACGTCATAATTTTTCGAGAGCCAAGGGAAGTAGAAGTTGCATTTTCTGCTCTCTGGGGTAGTAGAAAGGGATAGCCGTTTTGTAGTTCCAATCTACGCGTGCCAGGGTGGTGTGAAGTGCCGCTTTGAAATCGTTGGTCAATTGACGTTTCCATTGTGCATCGGCATTGATGGCTTTGGCCAATCGGCGGAAATAGGCTTTTCGCTCCTCCGGTGGCAAAGCGTGTGGATGTTCTTCGGCGACGAAGTCCTTGTTGGCACCCTTCGCGACGAAACCAAGAGGGAAACGCTCGATGTTGTCGCCGATCAAATGCTCCCAGTTCAGCATGGGCTCCCCTGCCGAGGTGTCATAAAGGAGTTCTCGCGGATTTTTGAAAGTAAGAAGCCTTTCGAGGTAGCTCACGGAAGCGAGAAGTGGTGGTGTTCATTTGACTGTTGGCCGTGTTGAAGCAGAGGAATATCCACTTTTGGGTGATATTTGCGTTACGCCGGTCGTTGCGTTTGAAAAAGGCATAGATGGGGTCGTAGATGTTGTCGACCAGCCCGGTATTCCAAATGGCATATTCCTCTGTTTCGATGATCTTGAGCATAGGTTCCCGCTTTTCGGCCTCGGCCGCCTCGGTTTCTTGTTCATCTTCGTGCAGAAGTCGATCGAAGGTGCGGAATATGTAGTTGCGCAGGATGTAAGAACGCTCTTTGTCGCTCTCATTGTAGTACCAACGTTCCGGAAGTGCACGTTTTCTCAAGTCTTCGATTGCAGCATTGATGCCGTTGCCCATTTCGAAGTCGCGCGGTTTTGGGAAATAGGCGAATTTCAGCAGTGCGCGACTGTCTTCGTTTGTGGAAGAAGCGGAGCGCGGCACTTTGGCGGTAGCGGGTTGAGCGGGTTGCTGTTTCTCCTTCTTGTCGCGGACATAGAGTGGTGCCTCACGTTTTGAAATATCACCTTTGCGGAACTCCATGCGGGAGGGGAATATCGCCATGACCGCCTGACTGAGGGCATCGAAACCCAGCGGTTGGAAGAGGTCGCGACTCACCCGATTTCCCACTTCGGCAAACTTTACCCAGCCTTCGCTGTCGGTGTTGGCGTCACCCACCGCTTTCTCGATCGCGCGACGCAGTAGATGAAGTTGCTTTAGACTTTTGGGATCGGCTTGGACGGCGAGAAACTTTTCGCCGGTGTATTTGTCGGTATAGTCCTCATTAAATTTGGCTTCGGATAAGCATTTGCGGACGCATTCCTCTACGTTTTCGACAGATAAACCACGTTTGGTCAGTAGAATGGTAAGTGAGCGGCACAAATCTTCAAATTTGAGCCAAAAGCCCGGATGGGTGGGCGTCATTGCATAAGCCCCTTCTAGAAGTAAGGCGATCGGATTAGTATAATCCAGGCTTAATGGTCAAATGTACTCCTGAAAGGGGGCAAAAATGCTCTCTTTTTCATTTAATGGTCAAATGTACTCCTATAATAGTTGAACTCCCTAGTGTTTATCGGGGTTGTAAGCCCCTAATATGTTTCCAATAAGCAGTTCTCGCCTCTCTTTCGAAAGTCCTCGATGAAGACGCAATCTCATCTTCAATACAGAGTTAAGAGACTCAATAGCATTGTTAGTGCGTGGAACTTGATCGGCAGGGAAATTCTCAAAGGTAAATAGTGCATTTAGATTGCGTTTTAAACTATAAAAAGCACTTCTCGTTCTTCTATGAGTGAAGTGCCATTTGCCATCTTCACCATAAGACTTCTCTTGCAAAAAATCTTTCCACTTTTGCTCCCATTTTTCAAGAGATGTCTCAAAGTCTAGACGACTAGATTGTGTAAGTTGATGCGCCAATGCTTTGAGTTCTTTGGCCGCAGGTAAGCGAGGATTAGTGGTGAGCAAATGTCTTATTCGCTGAAGCTGGTGAAACTGACAATACTGATAAGGTATCTCAGGAAATGCTTCCTTAATACCTGATAATGCGTCACTTACAATGGATCTGATTGTAAATCCTTGATCTTGGAGACAGGATATACCAGCTTGATAATCACTAATTCTCTCCTTACCACGTAAGAAGCGATAGTGTAATACTCTGTGGCTTGAAGCATCCATGAAAATGACTACTCCAAAGTTTCGACCCCAATAGGTAGCATCCATTTGTAACGTTATAGCAATGGGGGGAATTCTGTAAGAAACATCCTGACTTTGGGGTACGTTTTTGAGATATCGTTGTAGGGTAGAAACAGAAATACCATATTCTTGAGCTGTTTCAAGCAATGTATGGCGCCCTTGTAAATAGAACTCAACAATGGCAGCCTTATTAGGCTTTTCACGACCACTAAAATAGCATTGACAACTCTTGCAATACCAATACGAGGCACCACGTTTAACTCCTTTGCGGATTACAGCATGAGAACCGCATTTCTGGCACTTTTTTTACGATGATATTCCATTATAGCATTATAAACACCTCCAAAGGTATGAAAAAGAGAGCATTATGCCCCCTTTCAGGAGTACATTTGACCATTAAGCCATAATCCATGGGAAATGATTAGAATGTTGGGTAATAAGAGCGTTGGGTGCTATACTCTTTAAAGAGAATAGTGAGTAAAACAGAGAAAGCACATGGGTTTCGTGCTATGTACCCTATGGTACTTTTAAGATAATCGGTTTTTTGTTGTGGTGGTTGGCTGTTGTTCTCTATTTAATAGTGGTTGCTGATATTTTCTGCAAGTAGGTTGCTACTGCACTGTCGCATGTGGTGCTTAAAATCGATTGGTCTGCGATGATCAGTGTTAGTTGTTTGGCTCGACTTGTGGCTACATTGAAAAAGAGATTTCTCCAACGACATGTTTAGCATGGTGTTGGGGATGTAGTATAAGCAAACATCACAGGTCATGCCTTGCACTCTTTCAACCGTATCAATCAACACATTGTCGTGCTCACCGAATTGGTTCACAAAGCAATGTTGCAGCATTCTGACGGTGGCGCGGAATTTTGACAGCACAGCAATCGTGATTTTGGGATGACAGCTTAGAATTTGAGCAACGATGTCGATTGCGTACGCACAGCAAGTGGGGTTGGCTTGTTCGCCCACGGGCATTGCCGTAAGAAGCAGAGAGGAACCACCCTGCTTGGGCGCGAATGTTAGCCGGTTGAAGTCCATGCAGTAATCGAAATTGGCTGCAGATAGGATGGGAGTGTGATAGAAAAGACTGGTTAGTGCAGCTGCGTTGGGGAGTAGGCGGTAGGATTGTGTGAGAATATAGGATTTGAAGGGAAAGTTGTCGCACAGCGTTTGGAAACCATTGGCCCAACATGCCGTAGCCGTTCCTACTTAACGCCTCCTCACTTTGTAGGATGATGGGTTGCATCTGGTTTTGATCGCCAATCCAGATGATTCTTTTCCCGAGATTTTTGCAGGCGGCGATCATTCCAAACAGGGCCTGACTGGCTTCGTCCATGATGACATAGTCAAATGGCTGCTCCTCATAGCTGGTAATAGCCCATCCACTTGCATTATAGAAGGTGGACAAGGTCACACTCCCCGGTGTACACGTGATTTGTTTGCCTTCGATAGGGAGAAGGTTTTTGCACGCAATGAGTTCTTCGGCAGATACGTTTGTCTTCTGTACCTTCTTCTCAGCAAGAGCTTGCCGTAGCGAATCCTTTTTGTGCCAATTCTATCAAGGCACGGTGGGTAAGTGCTGTGACAAGGACGCTTTTTGTTCTTTGCTATCAACCGTGCAACAATGGCCGCCATCAAGTGTGTTTTTCCCAGTTCCCGGTGGACCTTGAAAAAAATCAACTGACTGCAGGAATCGAGCGAAGCGACGATTTTATCCACTTGCGAACCGTTGGAATTGATTTCCTCCGGGCACCATGCCGTCTCGCGTAGATCGAAATCTAATAATTCGTTTGCCGGATGATTTGGTGAGCGATTGCCGACTATGGATATGAGATTGTGATAGTAGTCGATGGGTGGTTCCTTAGGGTCCCAAGACGATTACACAATTCTGGAGGTGGTGGTTGATGAGGAATCAGGGCCATTTCCAAAGAAAGCCCTGAGAATCCGCATAAAAGGAAGCCGTTATCGTCGGTTTTTCCTTGCCATACACAGCGAACTTCGGAAAAATTCTACCTGATGTGCGCGAAGTTTCCCCAGGTGATGTCCCCCAATTTCGGGGAAGGCAAAGGTCTTTCTCTAAGATGACGGCTGTAAAGTATTCGTTCTTTCGAGGAATGCCTTTGTCTTTCCGCAGACGGAGCATCAATTGGCCGGAACCGAAGTCTTTTTCCGTCTGTTTCCTCGTCATGCTCCTTGAAGTTGAGTTTCACATACTGGGTGACATACACTTCATGGCTATCTAACAAAGTGAGCGCTCGGGTGTTGAGCGATCTCAAGTAGGAATCGGAGAGGGCGGTCAGCTCTTTGTCTAAGAAGCGCTTGTGCTTGTCTCGTGTATAGTACATGACAATCAGCCATTAAAGTTGAAGATGTCCTCGATGGAGAAGCCGGTATCGACGTCGCCCTCTACCTTTTCGCTCAATCCGAAAGATTGGATGGCATCCGACTGGGAGTATTTGGGGTTTTCTATGACGAAGTAGGTATGTTGATAACCTCTGAACAGGCTCGAAAGTTTGGCGATAAGTCGGGGATTGACAGCATCTGTGTCGAAAATGAGGTTGACATTCGGATTGTCCATGAAGATATCGTCGAACCTTAGCGAATGGATGCAATGGTCGCTTCCGTAATTGAGGAGTAGGTTGTCGGGATTTTTCCATGATTGCAGAGAAAGTCCAAGGATGCAGATGCAACTTTCCGCCTCGAGAACTTGTAATGGCGACTGTAATTGGTTCGCCTTTTGTAGAGAATGACCCCTTCAACGAGCTGGCTTCTTTCTTCGGGATCCCATGCCGAACAGTCATAATCTTCCAGACTCTCCAAATATTCTTGGGCAGCTCTCCGCGCTTCAAGGTTGATTTGGGCTCTATCTATCTGACCGACATTGCCTCTCTCGGTGTATTTCCCGCGTGCCGTTTCTTGTACGGCCAACTTGAACTCATTGAACTGTTGCTCGAGTTCAGCTTTCTGCCGTTCAAGTTCTGCATTTTGCTGTTTGAGTTCTTCTACGAGCTGGTGTTGTTGCGTATAGCTGGCAGCGGAAACCAAGAAGATTTGATTCCAGTCTTCTTTCGTGAAGGGGCATTTCGAGGATTTGGAATAAACCTCGGCCAAGATAGCCTCCGGCTCTCTGTCGGCTGTGATGTAGAGATGCTTGGAGGCAAAATAGACGTAGCTATCCTCACAGTAGTCCTTGAAAAAAATACTGCTTGCCGTAATAGCCTCTGTGTGGGAAGAGTCCCTTTACGGTGTAGATCGTAACTTCTGATTTTTTTCCTTCCATTCTAAATACCGTGGATTGTCCCATTCTTCAGCCTTGTCGAAATCATCTCTGTAGTAATACCCTTCGTAATACTCTTTTGATTTGGGGTGTTTTGCAGAGAGCCTTTAGCACTTCGACTTGTGCTTCTGCTACGATCGGGAGTTGAAAGGAGCCGGCGACCCAATCCAAGAAGGGCTTGATCGAGCTGCCTTCGGGCATACTCCAATCATTTCCAATATTTCCTTCCTTGAATGCTTTGCGTCGTTGTATCGCTGTGCTTTTTGTTGCTGTACAATCCAAGCTGAACCAAGAATTGTTTCTTTTTCGGGGGTGTCTGCCCAATGCTCGACGAACGCAGGGGTGCGTTCTGAAGCCAGCGTATATTCATCACAACCGAAGTAGGTTCCGATCAATCTGTCGAAAGGAAGTGCGAGTCCCCAGCTTTCTATGGCATATTTCAGCATCGAGGGATGTCCATTTCCATGCACCTGTCGAGTATATTGATGAACAAATCTTGGTTGTTTACGCGAACATTTGAGCTGAAGCTACTGTCCGGTTTCGTGTGCTGCTGCACTCTCCTGTAAACCATGAGGAAGCAGAACTGTTCTACGGTGATGAGTTGAGCAGATCTTCTGAGGTTGTTATTTAATTGTTCGTAAACAAATTTCCCATTCACCGGTCTTTGGGCAAAAATCTTCTCGTAACCGCGGATGCTCGAGAAATTTGCGCTCACACGGCTCAATGCTGATGAGTCAGAGTATCCGGGGAGCAGTTGCGACAGCGAGAAAGTGAAGTTCTTTGAGTCGGTGTTCAGATTAAACCATCCTGAAGATTGTATTCTGACAGATGTCGCCCGTCAATTGTGATGATGGATAGGGCATGTTCTATGCTCTTTTCTGAGGACAAAGCCAGTTTGATCCACCTGTATGCGAATGATTCGGTGCCATATTCTTCCGTACTCTGCAGCTGCATGGATCTTATGTTCTGCGCATAGGCACTTTGCGTTTCCGCATTGGATTGTTCTACGATGTGGAGCAGACTTTCCGGCGTGATGTTGCCTTTTGAAAACAACGATTTGGTGAATTCCGAGGTCCAACAGTAGGAAAACGCTTCGTAGATCACCGTGAGATCGGTACTTCTTAGCAGGTAATCAATGTGAGATTCGATGATCTTTGAGAAAACCTCGTTTCGGTCAATCAGGTACTTACTCAAGGAGTCATCGTTTTCCTCATCTTTGAGCATGAACTCGTGCAACCATTCTGGGAGATTCGAATCATAGGCACACATGGAAGACAAGGGATAGTAGTCCCCTTTCTGATTTTTGAAGATGCTCCATGTGCCAAGTTTTCTCGTTCCTACGTTTTCGAGCGTTGAGGCGTAGCGAAACAATTGTAGTCTTTCGCTGAATGAGAGCGTATCCAAGGCTTCTTCTTCTATCGCTTCGAAGATTTCCTCCTCGTTTTGGCAATCTATATAAGAAGACAAAGGGTGAGCTTCGAGGGGTTGATCGGAGCACCGAAATCCCAGCTTCGACAACACGGGCTTTATTGTCGTAGTCTTCTCGGTCGAAATCAGGAGTCGGTCTGTTACGTCTATTTCGCGTGGAGTTTTCCACTCGTCTCCAAACTTAAACGCCGGAAGGTAGGGAATCAGAGCGTGTGCTTTTTCCTCTTTAGCCACCCATTGGTAGAATGCGGTGCGCGCTTCCTCCTCTGATTCAATCATCCATTTCCGAAGCACATCGAGTTGCTGCTCCAGAATGGAAACGACGGACTTGACAGTGAGCCTTTCTATTCCAAAGATTTCCTTTGACAGCGAACTCGGGTCAATGGCTGGATGAGGCAAATGCTTGGTTGTGCCAACGAGTTCGTAGAAGGCCGGAGCACCGATCGCGGAGGAGAGGCCTGATACATCATATATAATATCGTTCGGCCCTACGATTTCATTGACATCGTTCAGCACAAAGGGAGTGTGTTGCAGCGCATACTCATATCCGCGATTGAAGGCATTCGCCAAAGCCGCGGTGTCCTGACTAGAATTAGAGAACGTTTCCGTGGGCAGCAGATGGAGATAGCGCACGTTGGCTTCTGAAGCATAGCTTGCCACCATGCTAACGATTTCCTTTCCGATGGTGTAGAACAAGAAGTAGTTCCAAGGGTTGTCGCTCTGAATGCCCTCACGGTCCGATTTGGGAATGAAATCTGCGTTCAAGTAGAAGGGAAATTTGAACCGATGCTCATTCATCGGAAGATAAGCATACAGTGACAATTCCTCTTCTATGGGAATGACGCGTCCCTCGTCGTCGAGTCTGACAGCGAATGCGATGCTTTGTTTGGGTTGCCGAAGCTATGCGATCGGGAATGCCCGCCACTTCGGTGAGCTCGTTGCCGTCTTGGTCGAGTTTGACGAAGTAGTTCTCGTGTTCTCCCCGATTGTTGGTTTTTTCTTTCCGCTTAATTTGAACTCCCGCTCGGCTGAATGCCTCATCGTTCACAGCGAGGATGCCGGAGGAATGGATGCTGAAGTCTTCCGATTGGTGATCTTCGTTGAAGGAGTTGACAAGTGAAACCGTTTGGGCGCGCTTATCGATGTTTTTCTTGATGGTTCGGCAGTTGTCTCGCTCTATGAGTTGGACGCGCGTGGTGTTTCTGAGAAACAGCATGAACCGAGGTTCGGAGAACACTTCTAAAATCGCTTCGCTGTATTCCGAGAGCGTTTCCTTGTCCATCTTCAAAGCGATGCTCACGTTCTCATCTTGATTGAAGATGGAATCGGCGGGGGAGAATGCGCAGAGCGTCATGCCACACCGGCAACAATTGCCACGGAATGTCCTTCACGCCGTTAAACTCCCTCCTGTATTTGGCAAACTTACGGACGAACTCCTGTTGGCCTTCCTCGTCATCGACAATATCGTTCACGTGGAAGTAGAAGGCATCAAAGTCATTATAGATGGGCAGGCTTTTGTCAAATGAGAATTTGTAGCCGCCACTCTTGATGTATACGGACTCCGAATTGGTGAAAACGGACTTGAAGCCGATTCCCTTGTAGCCGGTTTTCTTCTCCTTGGCGCTCTTTGTACTTTTGGCTGCCGAGGTGATGGATTCGAAATCGTGTTTGTTGAAGGGAAAACCATCGTGTGTCAGCACAAAATGCTCGTCGGTCAGTTGCAGCTTGACCTGTACCCCGTTCTCGGGCGCGGAGTCGTCAGCGTTTTGCAGTAGTTCGAAGAACATGCGCTTCTTGCTCGTGTAGAGATTCTGACCCACTTCTTCGAGCAAGTTGGCCACACTCGTGTTGGTGTTGGGGCTGGTGTGCTGTTTGAAGGAGAGAGACACAGACTCCTCATAGGGGTTGGGCACTTCCGCGATGTTGTTAGACATCACACGGAACAAATAGGGCGAACCTTTCTTTAAGCGATAAGGGGTGTCTGCCAAATAGAGCTCTACTTCGTAGTAACTGCCCGGAACAAAGAAGTTGCGCAGCCGATTGTCGACGATGGCCGAAAGCCGATTGCCCGTTACGGGATCGACGAGCAGCTTACCGTTGTTTTCTTCATTCGGATTACCGGTAGAAATGAGATTTTTGCAGAAATAGAACGCGTTGCTCTCAATGAGTCGAGCCACAAAACGATTCGTTTTGATTCCCATGGTGTCCAACAGCTCGGCGAGATTCAAATCGTAGAGTGACCGCTCGTATCGGTTTTCGACCAGCGATTTGCGACTGAAAAGCAGTTTGCCCTCGTTTTCGCCCTGATAAACCAGCTGGATCTGCTCGCCCGGGAACACTTCGTCGCTGGCACGAGCTATATGGCTGCACGATAATTCCGTCTTGTCGATGGGATAAAGCAAGTCCCAACCGACGATTTCCACAATGGCCACTTTGTTGTCCACCTTCTTCACCACGGCATCGACAACATCGCCCTGCGCCAGTCGTGCCTTCAGGGCATCCTTTCGGGCTTTTTCTCGCTTCTTGCTCGATGGGGCGCATGTCCAAAACGAGCTCGCCCGACTGTTCTTTGTATTTCAGATAGACAAATTCGAGTTCCTCACCAGGGCGATTTCATTGTTGCGCAAGCGCGTCTTGTACAGTTCCACAAAACGGTGGGAAGGCACAATGGCCTTGATCAAATCCTCCGTTTCCACAACCGCACAAAGGGAGTCCTCTGTCTTCACCACGCCTTTGAATCGGAAGTTCACGTGCTCATATTCACGCAGCTTTTTGGGCATAATCGCGATACACCTCGCGTACACTCATGTAGATCTTGTTATAGTGCTTTTTCCGCGTCGTAGTTGTTTTCTGTTACTGCGCAAATAATTTGTTCGCCTACGGCATGTTTGATGTGGGGAAGCTCACTGACATGGACAAGCGCGGTCGAGTCTCCCAAGTTGACGATGAGTCCGAAACTTTCGATGGAGCGTACAGTGACCTTATATCGAGCTCCCTTCTTCACAGTCTGTGCGTTGGGAAGATGTTCTTTCCTGCTGAGGCGATATTCGCCCTTTTCGTTTTTTCGCAAGGATCTTCGCTTTGAAGGTGTCGCCTACAGATAATGAAGGGAGAATCGCGGAATTTCTCGTCCACGTGATGTCTGCGAGCCAAATTAGTCCTTTGGCACCGTTGGGCATTTTCACGAAGATGCCGTATTGGTCGTTGATACCGGTGATGGTAACGTCAACAGTGTCGCCAATCTCAAAACTTTTGTTTTTGGCCTGCGACATTCTTTGTTTTTTGAGTTGTGATTGTGTTTCGTGATCCATTGTGAGGTCGGAATTGTCTACTTGTTCCCGTTTGTTCTTCGAGTGGGCTTTCACTGCCCGGCTGTTTGGGGAGGCAAAACGAACGGAGCTTTTCTTTGCAATACCTTGGGGCAAGTGCCGCCGAGGGCACAAATCGAAAAAAAAGGAGGAGTTGTGGCCTTTACGGGAGGAGAGGGAGTGAGAAAACTGTCGGTGGGTGTTGTTTTTCTGCCTATTGTCGGTGGCTTCTTCGGAAGCACAGTCAACAAAAAAAGCTCGTCAGTATTTTTGTAAAATGCTGACTTATATGCGTTTATCTGAACTAAGCAAAAGAAAATGCGGGATGCGCAGTGGCTGCGGGCATGGTTCTTCTGTATTATGACTAGGTCGGTTGCAAAGGTAGTATTATTTTTTTCGAGTGTTGCACAGCTTTCTATCAAATATTTTTTTGATCTATTCCTCGAAAAAAATGCACATTGGGTATTTCTTGGTAAAAAGAGAATTCGAAAAACGAGAAATCGAGATCGAGCACTTCCCGCCTTGATGAGTCCCTCTCTGCGGGGCTCTTTTACAAGGGCTCTTTTCTCGGTCTTGTGGAGAAGAAAGCAGGTGAAGTGGCACGAGATGTTGGGGTCATTCCGAAGCCGGCGAGCATAGACACGTATGAGCGTGAGTCGATCGTGGCGATGCACAAAAAAGTTCTCGAGAGGGACGAACCCTCTCGAGAACTATGTAATCATTCTTCCGCTATTTTCAAGCGAAAATCAATTTACTTCACTTCTTCGAAGTCAGCATCTTGGATATCCTCCTTGCCGTTTTGCTGCGCGCCGGCTTGGGCACCCTGTTGTGCGCCCGCACCCTGTGCGAAGTCTTGCGCGCCCGGTTGGGCAGCCTGCGCCTGGGCATAGAATTTCTCCATCGCCTTGTTGAGCGTTTCGGTAGCCGCATCGATCGCTGCCACGTCTTGCGACTTGTGCGCCTCCTTCAACGTGTTGAGCGCAGACTCGATCTCGCCCTTCACATCAGCGGGAAGTTTGTCGCCGTTCTCCTTCAGGAGGTTCTCCGTTTGGAAGATCATGCTGTCCGCCTTGTTGATTTTCTCAATGCGTTCAGCTTCCACCTTGTCGGCCGCCGCGTTGGCCTCAGCCTCCGCCTTCATACGGTCGATTTCCTCCTTCGAGAGGTTAGAAGAAGCCTCGATGCGGATGCTCTGTTCCTTGCCCGTCGCCTTGTCCTTGGCGCTCACATTGAGGATACCGTTGGCGTCGATGTCGAACGTCACCTCAATTTGAGGCACACCGCGGCGTGCGGGAGCGATGCCGGCGAGGTTGAAGCGGCCGATGCTCTTGTTTTGTGCCGCCATGGGACGCTCACCTTGGAGCACGTGGATGGTCACTTCCGGCTGGTTGTCTTCGGCCGTCGAGAACGTCTGGCTGCGCTTGCAGGGAATGGTCGTGTTGGCTTCGACGAGCTTGGTCATCACACCACCCATCGTCTCGATACCCATCGAAAGAGGCGTCACGTCGAGGAGCACAATGTCGCTCACGCCGCTCTCCTTGTTGAGGATCGCGCCTTGGATTGCGGCACCCACGGCCACCACTTCGTCGGGGTTCACACCCTTCGAGGGCGCTTTGCCGAAGAAGTCTTCGACCAACTGCTGCACAGCGGGGATACGGCTCGAACCACCCACGAGGATCACTTCGTCGATCTCGTTTTTCTCCACACCGGCGTCACGCAATGCGTTTTGGCAGGGCACAAGGCAAGCCTGGATGAGGCCGTGTGCCAACTGTTCGAATTTGGCGCGAGTCAACGTGCGAACCAAGTGCTTGGGCACGCCGCCCACGGGCATGATGTAGGGGAGGTTGATCTCCGTAGAAGCCGAGCTCGAAAGTTCGATCTTCGCCTTTTCGGCCGCTTCCTTCAGGCGCTGCATCGCCATCGCGTCGGTGGTGAGGTCGGCGCCCTCATCGTTTTTGAATTCCTGTACGAGCCAGTCGATGATCACTTGGTCGAAGTCGTCACCGCCCAAGTGCGTGTCGCCGTTGGTTGAGAGTACTTCGAACACGCCGCCGCCGAATTCGAGGATCGAGATGTCGAACGTACCGCCGCCGAGGTCAAACACGGCGATTTTCATGTCCTTGTGCGCCTTGTCCACACCGTAAGCCAGCGCGGCAGCGGTGGGTTCGTTGACGATGCGCTTCACTTCGAGTCCGGCGATCTGACCGGCCTCTTTCGTGGCCTGACGTTGCGAGTCGGAGAAGTAGGCCGGCACCGTGATCACGGCTTCCGTCACTTCCCTGACCGAGGTAGTCTTCGGCCGTCTTCTTCATTTTCTGAAGAATCATGGCCGAAATTTCCTGCGGCGTGTAGTTGCGGCCGTCGACGGCCACGCGGGGCTGTCCGCCCTCGTCCACTACGCTGTAGGGCATGCGGCTCACTTCCTTCTGCACCTGAGCGAAGCTCTCACCCATGAAGCGCTTGATCGAATAGATCGTGCGAGTGGGGTTCGTGATGGCTTGGCGCTTGGCGGGATCGCCCACCTTGCGTTCGCCGCCTTCGACGAAGGCCACCACCGAAGGCGTGGTGCGCTTGCCTTCGCTGTTGGCGATGACAACAGGTTCGTTACCTTCAAATACAGATACGCACGAGTTCGTGGTTCCGAGGTCAATTCCAATAATCTTTCCCATAGTGGTATGTTGCTTTTTTATTTTTGTTGCTATATATAATATGGAGTGTGCGGCGTGCCGGGCGGACTTGTGTTGCCGCGCTGCGTTCGGTGGCTCACGCTCTTGAGGAGGCGTTGGCCTTGCGCCGTACGCTTTCTTTTTGCAAGCCGTGTGCCAATGTCGCAAGGCTGACAAAACGGCAGAAAAAGCCCCTTCTGCCTGCACGGGGCGGAAGGGGGCGACAAAAATGTGGCGGTTTTCGGCCGAAAAATGCACCTTAGCGCATCATTTTCCGTCCGCCGCGGATGACAAGGCCGTGGGGCGCGGCGGTCGAGACGCGGCGGCCGCTCAGGTCGTAGGTCGTGTTGGCACGCGAGTGGGGAGCGGGGCGCGGCGCGGCGGCGACTGCGTCGGGCAAGGGCGCGGTGAGCGTGAAGCGCACGGCCGTCGGCGCGGAAGAGGGGGACAGTTTTCGCCGCGCGGGCATAGACCATCAGCGTGTAGGCGCCGGCTGTCGGCACGCGCAGGGGCATAGCGATCGGACGCCGAGGCGTCTTCTGTGGGATAGACGGCCGAAATGAGGCTGTCGCGGTCATTGCGCAGTTCGAGGCCACCGAGGGTGAAGGCCGCGGTGGGCGCGCCGGCGGGGAAGTGCACGCCGAGCGTACCGCCGAGCGTGAAAGTGAGCGTGCGCGTGAGGAGGTGCACAGAGGAGTTGCCGTCGGCGGCCGGAACGAGGGCGGGCGGCACGGCATCGGCGGCGACCCATTCGTACGGCGCCCACGCATCGGGCAGCGTGTCGGCATAGACGGCGGCACTGTCCACGGCGGTGGCACCGGCCGGCGCGGCCGTGGGAGCGAAGAGGGCTAAACTGAGGAGGGGGAGGGCGATCATGGTGGAAAAACGAGGAGTGAAGACGGGGAGCACGGCGACTTTGGCGGTCGTGCGCCCTAAACGGCTACAAATATAGGGAATTTTCGTGAGGACAAGGCGCGCGGTCGTACAAGAAAGCGCTCTCCCCGACGCGGTGCGTGGGGAGAGCGTAAAGAGAGGTAAGGCGATGCGTGTGCAAAGCCCGATCAGCGTATTTGTTTCTTGCCGCCCGTGATGACGATGCCGTGGGGAGCGGCGGTCGACACGCGGCGACCCGTCAGATCGTAGGCCGGTGCCGTGGCGGAGGGGGCAAGTGTGGGCGCATTGACCGCCGTGGGATCGACCACATTGAGGAGAATATCCGTGATCGAGCCGCGGTTCTTCAAAATCTCGTTGCCCGCTGCCGTGCTGCCCTGCCGGATCGAGGTTGTCCCAGTCGATTTTCAGGCGAAGGCGGTAAGTGCCGTAGGTCGTGGGCAGAGCAAAGGCCGGAATCGTCATGCCCGGGTTTTTGTTGCCCTGCGTGGTGAGGCCGTTTTCGCCCTTCGCCTGGCCTTTGTAGTAGGTGAAGGCCACCACTTCGGGCGAGTTGGGGCTCGAAGCGTCGAACTTGCCGTCGTTGTTCAGGTCGATATACACGTAAGCGTGCATCCAGTTGCCTTTCCACTCGGGCGCAATCGTCACTGCCGAGCCGGCTCCCACCTTGACGGGGCGGTCGGTGAGGTCGGTGTAGGCCTTCGGGTGTTCGCCGAGCGTGAGCACTGTGGGTGTTTGTTGGGCGGGATCGGTGATCGTCACCTTGCGCACGGTGCGCTCGCCGCTTTGCGTCGCGTCGGCATCGAACGAAATCGCATAAGGTGGGGTGCTTACCTTCACACGCACCGTGGCGGTGTGTCCGCCCTCGGCCGTTACGGTCACCGTGGTCTCACCGTCTTTCACACCGCGCACCACGCCGTTGTCCACCGTGGCGATGGACGGATCGGCCACCGCCCATTGCACGGCGGTGTGGGTGGCATTGACGGGCGCAACGTCCCAAACGAGGGCTTTCTCGCGACCCGGCGCCACATTCACCTCGGGGCCCGTGAGCGTGATGCCCGTCACGGCCACCGCGGGCACGGAACTTTCGCGACCGTTGAAGACGTAGACGCTCGAAGCGGGGAACGACAGCGTGAGCGGCGTGTCGATGTCGATGGGCGTGTCCTCGTTCAAGCCCGTGAGCGCGTCTTGTCGGCCGAAAGCCTTCGAGAGATGAGGCTACCGTGCACATAGTCGGGGATTTCGAGCGCTTGGCGCAGCGTGGTGCGGAAGGTAGCAGCCGAAGCCGAGGGGTTGCGGAGCGCGAGGGTGGCCTTTTGGCCGTTCCACGACGCCCAACCGTACACTTCGGCGCGCGAGCCCGTCCAGGGGTTACCGCCCACCCAGTGCGCATCGGGCAGTACGTCGGCATTGTTCTTTTGCCAGCGGATGGCCTCCGCCAGATCGCCCCACAGGCGGCCGCCGCGGATCGAATTGGTCAGGGCGTAGTCGTTGTAGAGCTCCACCATGCCCGAACCGCAGGCGAAGGCGCAGCGCAATTCGCGCACGATGCCGTCGTAGTCCATGTTTTTCGACACCTGTCCGTGCGAGGAGAGATGAAACCGTGGGTCATCAGCGTGTTGATGGGACACAGCGGCGAGTTCTTCACGAAGTTTTTGTGCACCAGCGCGTCGCGATAGGTGATCCAGCGCTCGCGGTCGCTGCCTTGGTTGCCCGCTTCGCCGTAGTCGCCCTCTTGGCGCCACACGGCGTCGGTGTATTGGAACCAGAAGGGCGAAGCCCACGTGCCGACGGTGGTGTTGAAGAAGATATCGGGCTTGATAGTTTCGCGCACCATGCGTTCGGCGCGGATGATGCCCTCGGCGTTCTCCTCGCCCACCGTGCCCGCGTCGGGACCCACGGCCGAGAATTGCGCACTGATGCCGTCGAACTTGAAGAAGCGGAAGTCATAGCCGCGACGGTTGCACAGGTCGGTGATGGAGCGCGTGAAGGTCTCGTAATACTTGGGGTTGGAGAGCTGCATGCCGCCCTTGCCGTTCCAGAAGGCGCGACGATAGTTGCCGCTCTGTCCATAGCCGCCCACCGGGCCGAGCCAGGCGCCGATGCCCGAGCCCATTTCGCGTGCCAAGGCGTCGGCTTTGCGGAAGCCGTCGGGGAAGTTGGGCGAGAACGTCCAATCGCCGTAGTGATCCCAGCCGTCGTCCCACACAAAGGAGTTGACCGCCGTGCGATAGGGCTCGAAAAGATTCTTTTTCCACTGGCGCACCACCTCTTCACACTGCCAATCGTGCATGTTGCCCGTATAGTTCGGGTCGTTGTTGCGGTCGATGTTGAGTTCGTACCAAGAGATGTAGGCCGGCATGGCGCGCCAGGGCACGGCGCGCTCGCGTTCGCTGTAGGCGAGGAAGGAGCGGCGCGCTTGGCCGGGAGCCACGAGCCCCACCACGGCGCCCACTTTCCAATCGTCGCCGGCGCGGAGTGTGGTGTTGCGGCTCCACGTGCCGCGCAGCTGCGTGGTGGCTTGCGAAGCCAGGTGGAGCGTGTCGCTCTGCGTGAGGGCGAGGCGGATGTTGCCCGAAGAGTTGATGGCTTCGTCCTTGTCTTGCGCGTAGTAGACGAGGGTAAATTCGCCGCCGTAGGGCACATTGAAGCGGTAGACGTTGCCTTCGGCCGCATTGCCCGTGTAGCCCTTGTGATAGTCGGAGGCCACCACGTTGCCCGTGGCGTCCACGAGTTCCAGACCGCAAAGGTTCAGGCGCGTGTTGCCCGTGCGGTAGTTGAACTGCACGGCGAGCGTGCCGGTCGAGGTGAAGCGGAGCGGGCGGCTGATGGATTTCACATTCGGCGCGTAGTAACCCACCTCGTTGATGCGCGAGGGCACACGAGCGGCCTGTGTCCATTCGGCCGCCGTCCACGCGTCGGTGAGCACCTCGTCGGCACCGATTTGTGCAGCGCTCAGGGCGCGCACGGCACGGGGGCGCGAGGGCGCGGCCGGTGTGGCGTGGCTGTCGAGACGAGGGGCGCTGCCGGGTGCGAGATCGCGCACGATGACGGGCCGACCCACGCGGCCGGAGAAGGCGATCTCGCCGCGAGAGTCAATGGTTTCGGGCGCGGTGTCCACGAAATAGCGCAGGCGGTAGACGCCCACCGCGGGCACGTTGAGCGTGTAGACGTTGCGGCTGTGGGCGTTGCCCATGGTGCCGTAGTGATAGTCGGAGGCCACCACGTTGCCGTCGAGGTCGACGGCGTCGACGCCCACGAGGTTGAGTTTGTGGGGACCGCCTTTGTAGGTGAAGGTGAGGGTTTGCGTGCCGGTTTGCTTGAAGGTGACGTAACCCTGCGCCACGGCCACCTTGTCGGCCGCATAACCCAGGGCGGTGACGCCGGCCGGCACCGTGCCGGCGGGGGCGATGGCGAAGTCGTCGGTCGTCCACGCGTCGTGGGTGAAGGGGCGTTCGTCGCTTTCGCCCGCGCCCACGGTGTTGAGCCCCATGGGCGTTTCGAGACCGGCGAAGATCTTGTCGCTCAGCAGCACGGCACCGCGGGTGTTGCCCACCTTGCGCGGCGCACTGCCGGCGGCGTGCACGTCCACCTCATAGAGCATGGGCACGACGGCAAAGAGTTTCGTGTCGCTCGAGGCCGTGAGTTTCATTTCCGTGCGCAGGTAGTGACTGCCGTCGCGCAGCACCGCGCGCCAAAGCACCGTGAGGTTGCCGTGCTTTGAAGGTGGCTTCGAGGGCACGGCCGGGGAGTTTCTCCGCCCCCTTCGTGGCCGAGGGATTGGCCGCGTAGTTGATCTCGCGCACGCCCTCAAGTTGCATTTCCGAGGCGCGTACCACCGTCTGCCCGTTGCCGGTGCGGATTTCAAAGAGTTCGGTGCCGGCGTTCAAGTTGAGCTGCGGACAACCGCCGAAGCGGAGGGTGCCGTCGGAGGCGACGAAGGTGGCGGTGAGCAGGTCGTTGCTCAGCACATAGTGGTCGGCTGTGCGTGCCAAACGCGCCGTGCCGGCTTGTTGTTCTTGCGGGAAGATGACTTGCTGCGCCAGGGTGGCGGCGGGGGTGCTCAGGCCGAGGGCCAAAAAGGCGGCACCGAGCAATCGCGTGGCGGAATGAAGGATCATAGGCGGGCGAGGTGGGGAAGTTTGTAGGCTGTGTGGCGAACACATCACGGGGACGATAGATCCCGATGTTTTGCTACACAGAGATGATAAAATGGGTTTTCGTTGCAAATATAGCGCGTTTTCTTTAGTATGAAAGCAATCAAAAGTAAAAAAAAGTGAACGCGTGCGCATTTCTGCGCACTTTCCCCCGACGATGTAAAATTTTTCCTTTGCGCCACGGCCGATGTCCACGGCGCTCTTGGCGCAGGCGTTGCGCCGAATGGCGGCCGACGAACTGACGGGCGTCTACGAAGGCCACGCCCTCTGGGCGCTGACGGACGAAGGGGCGCGATGAGCGATCGGACTGCCCTATATAATAATGTGTATTGCCGCGCGAAGGCGTTTCCCTCTGCGCATCATCCAACGAAAAGCCCCCACCGGCGACCCAATGGTCGGCGGTGGGGGCTTTGTTGTGGGCGTGCGTCGGCACGGAGGGCGCAGGTTTTTAGCCTTTGCCGCCGCGCTTACCGCCCTTTTTCTTGGAGTGGGGGGCGGTGCCGGTCGCTTTTTCCACGGCGGCTACGGCCTTTGCGCTCGTGGGGGTGGGCGCTTCGGCAGCGGCGACGCTCTTTTCGGTTGAAACGGCGGGTGCGGCCGCGGCTTCTTCGCGAGCGAGGGCTTCTTTCTCGAGGCGACCGATGAGGTTCTTGAGCTTGTCGATCTCTTTGTCCTTCACGGCGAGTTCGTCGCCCTGGTTTTTGATCGTGGTGAGGAGGGCATTGAGCTCGTCGTTGTCGATTTCGAGCGGATAGAGGTCGTTGACGCGCGTGATGAAGTCGCCAAGGATGTTCATGTAGTTGGTGAACGCGTCGTAGGGCGAGGCGTAGATGCCGCGATAGCCGCCGTAGCTGTTGGCTTTCGTGGAGATGAAGCGCAGGTTGTTCGAGGCTTGGAGATAGTCCCAGTCTTGGCGCAGGCGCTTGTCGCCGCCGATGCGCACGCGGTCGGCCACGGAGTAGAGTTTGTCGAGGGCTTCCTGCTGCATGATGTTGCCCAACCAGGGCGAGAGGTCGCGCTCTTCGTCGACCCACGTGGTGGGATATTCCACGGGCAGCGGACCTACGCTCTCCAAACTGTCGCAGAGTTCGGAGGGGGGTGGCGAAGGTGATGCCGTGATTGCGCAACTGTTCGGGCAGCGCCTTGAAGAAATCGAGGATGTTGCTCGAAAGGGGTTGGAACATACCGAGGGCGCAGAGCTCCATGAAGAGGCAAACGACGGGTTGGTCGGCGGGTTGTTCGGCGATCCAGCGGGCGTAGGTCTCGGCATAGAGGGGGTATTCGTTCCACGAGCGGTCGTTGAAGCGATAGCTGATGTCTTCCGACAGACCGGGGTCGCGGAGCAGGAGTTTCAAGCGCGGATCGAGGGCACAGTGGTAGAGGTAGTGCGGGCTTTTCCAACCGAGGGTTTGTTTCGCGCCCTCGGCGAGCATGCCTTTGAAGCCCATTTCGGCGACGAGGGCGCCGATTTCGTCGGAATACATCAGGCAGGAGTTGCGCAGCACGCGGGGCTCGACACCGAAAAGGCTCTTAATTTTGCGCGAGAGGCGGCGCACTTCGTCCTTGAAGCACTCGGGCGACTTGATGGAAGAGAAGCCGTGGGAGTAGGGCTCGGCGAGAAATTCGACACAGCCCGTGCGATTGAGCTGATCGAGGAGCTCGAGCACTTCGGGGGAGTACTGTTCGAGGAGCTCGATGGCGGTGCCGGAGAGGGAGAAGGCGCATTTGAAGTAGCTGCCGTAGCGTTCGGCCATCTCGATGAGGGCGCGGAGCGCGGGGATGTAGCTGTTCTCGGCGGTTTCGGTGATGGAGCGCTCGTTTTCGTAGTCATCGTAGTAGTAATGGTCGGTGCCGATGTCGAAGAAAACGGTAGCGCTTGAGGTGGATGTTTTTGGTGTATTTCGAAATAGAGGCAGATGGATTTCATAAGGAACCGGGTGTTTGGGTGGGGAGTTGGACTCGAGAGGGGGCGAAGTGGGGAATCGGCGCGGCGGGTGGCCGTTTCGGGCGGAAAGCGGGGGCTTATTTTGCGTGAAAAGGCGGTAGTCGGCGCGACCGACGGGAGAGGGTGTTGCGACCGTCGCGACTTATCGGCCGAGGAGGCGGTCGTAGCATTCGCGAATGCGCAGGCCGACTTTCTCCACGTGATGGCGTCGACTTCTTTCAGGCCTTCGACGCGGAGATACTCGTGGAGGCTGTCGTTGACGCAGAGCGAATACATCGCGTCGGCCATGGCTTCGATGTCCCAATAGTCAGTTTTGATGCACTTGTCGAGGATTTCGGCGCAACCGCTCTGGTGGGAAATGATGGAAGGCACGCCGCATTGCATGGCTTCGAGGGGCGAAATGCCGAAGGGTTCGGACACGGAGGGCATGACGTAGACGTCGGAGTCGCGGAAAATCTCGTAGACTTCGCGGCCTTTCATGAAGCCGGGGAAGTGGAAGCGGTCGGCGATGCCGCGACGCGCGGCGAGTTCGATCATGGCCTCCATCATATCGCCCGAACCGGCGAAGCAGAAACGGATGTTGCGGGTGCGTTTGAGTACGAGGGCGGCGGCTTCGACGAAATACTCGGGGCCTTTCTGCATGGTGATGCGGCCGAGGAAGGTGACGACCTTCTCCTTTCGCTCGGCGGCGGGGCGACGTTGTGCCACGATCTCGCGGATGTCGTCGGGAAGGGGGTAGACGGCGTTGTGCATGGCGATGACTTTCGCCGGATCCTGCCCGTAGTGGTCGATGACGGTGCGGCGCGTGAGTTCCGAAACGCACATGATGCAGTCGGCATGGTCCATACCGTCGCGCTCAATGGCGTAGACGGTGGGATTGACGTTGCCGCGCGAGCGGTCGAAATCCGTGGCGTGGACGTGCACCACGAGGGGCTTTCCGCTCACTTGCTTGGCATGTATGCCCGCGGGATACGTGAGCCAGTCGTGCGCATGGATGATATCGTAGTCCTGTTGGCGGGCGATGACGCCGGCCACGATGGAGTAGTTGTTGATCTCTTCCTGCAAGTTGTCGGGATAGCGCCCCGAAAATTCGATACAGCCGAGGTCGTCGGTGAGTCGGTAGGAGAAATCGGCGTAGATGTGGTCGCGCAGGGCGTAGTATTGTTCGGGAGTCATGCGGTCGCCGAGGCGTTCGCGCACATAGTCGTAGTCCACGTCGCGCCACACGATGGGGGTTTGGCTCAGACCGATGATGTTCATGAAACTCTTGTCCTCATCGCCCCAAGGCTTGGGGATGCAGAAGGTGATGTCCATGTCGGGTTGCGCGGCCAGGCCGGCTGTCATGCCATAGGACGCAGTGCCGAGGCCGCCGAGGATGTGGGGGGGAAATTCCCAGCCAAACATGAGTACTTTCATGGGGAGTATATAGGTATAGGGGTGGGAGGGAGATGGGATCAGTCGCGTTCGGCGGCTTCTTCTTCGAGGCGGTGCTTCTCGAGTTGGCGGAAAGCGCGGAGAATGCTGCTCACGTTCATGGCGAAGGAGATGGCGCCGCGGCCGGAGAAGGGAGGATTGCCGTCGAAGAGTTCGGGAATCGTGCCGACGCAGTGGTAGAAGAGTTCTTCTTCGAAGCCGATGAGCTGGCGCTCGATGTAGTTCACGCCGCTCATGCGGTAGACGCGCAGATAGGCCTCGAGATAGAAGCCCGTGAGCCACGGCCAGGCGGTGCCTTGGTGGTAGGCGCGGTCGCGATCTTCCTGACGTCCCACATAATAGGGGGTGTAACCTTGGCTTTTTGGGCGAGAGGGAGCGGATGCCCTGGGCGTTTTGAGTTCGCGGGTGCAGATGTCGAGCACGGCTTTTGCGCTCGCGGAGCGTGAGGGGCGAGAAGTCGAGGGCGATGGCCAGCAGTTGGTTGGGGCGAACGCTCAATCGGCGTTGCCGCCGTCGACGTAGTCGAAGAGATAGCCGCAGTGATTGACGAAGGTGGAGCGGAAGCTCTCCTCAAACTGCCGGCACTCGGCCCTCGATGCGTTCGGCGGTGATGAGGCGTTCGGGGCGACCGTCGTCGACCAGCAGCTGTTGGTAGAACTTTTTGGCGTTGTAATACAGGGCGTTGAACTCGACGATGTAGCCCGAGCGCGGGATGATGGGGCGACCCCACGCGGTGGAGTTCATCCACGTGACGGCGCGGTCGCGACCGTTGGCATAGACCAGGCCGTTGGTGTGGCCAAAGAGGTTGGGGTGGCGGCCTTCGAAGATGAACGACATGATGCGGTCGATGAGGGCGCCGTAGCGTTCGCGACAACGCTCACGACCGACGTATTTGGCGTACTGTTGCAGGCACCACATGGCCCACAGGAGCGTGTCGGGCTGTTCGGTTTCGTAGATTTGCACGCTCACCGGGCGGCCGGCCATGAAGTCGTCGAGCGCTTGGGACGCGGTGTCCATGTATTTCTCGAACTGCTCCGTCTCGCCGATGGCCAAGGTCAGGCCGGGCATGGCGATGAAGGTGTCGCGGGCGCGGGGCTTGAACCACGGATAGCCGGCGATGATGTATTCTTCACCGCCGAGTTGCTGGCGGAATTGGTGGGCGGTGTTCACCAAGCTGTGGTAGAAGGTGTCGCGCGAGTCGTGGGCGGCAATTTCGCCCTCGATGAGGGGCTTGAGCGTGGCGGGGTCGCGCGAATCGAGCGAGGCGGTGAACACAATGCTCTCGCCGCAGGCGATGGGCATCTCGAAATAGCCCGGCACGAGGAGGTCTTCCGGTTCGTCGTAGCCGCGTTCGCGCTCTTTGGGGTAGTCGAGGCCGCGATACCAGTCGGGGGTGTGATGATAGTGGCGCGGTCGCTGTCGAGCTGCATGACGAGGTCGGGATAGCCGTCATAGAGATTGAAGGCCACGCCGTTTTCCACCTCGCGGTAGTCGGTGCGTGCCATGCCGTTCTCGTGTGTCCACTGGCGCACGGAGCGGAAGGCCAAAAAGGGGCGCAGGCGCAGCGTGGTGGGCGAGTGGGCTTCGAGCAGCGTGTAGCGAACGAAGAGCCGATCGCGCTCGTTGCGGAAGATGATCTCCTTCTTCAGCAGCACACCGCCGATGCGGTAGATCCAAGTGGGCACTTTGTCCCACTCGAAGCTCTGAATGTATTTGTGGCCGCGCGGGCTGTAGTTCTCGCCCACGTATTTATGCAGGCCGAGGTTGAACTCCGCGCCGTGTTGCACGACGGTTTCGTCGAGCGAGGAGAGGAGCACGTGGTTTTCGTCGTCGATGGCGGGCACGGGCACGACAAAGAGGCCGTGGTATTTGCGGATGTTGCACCCCGTGAGTGTGGACGAGCAGTAGGCGCCCGACTTGTTGGTGAGCAGGAATTCCTTCATCAGGGATTCTTGCAGGTTGGTCATTTGCGTTTTGTCGAAACGAAGGAAGGACATAGGCAGTGGGTTGGGGCGAATGGGTGAATGGGTGGGTCGGCCGGTGGGTGATTTCGACCGGAAGCGGCGAACGGCGTTGTGAACAATTTACGGTTTCGAAACGCGAATGTGCTGAAATAGACGCCGTGACGATTGGTTTTGCAAAGCCGACTTTTTTATTTACGCTTCAAAGTTAGTGTTTTTCATCGGATATGCAAAAAGATATTCTAAAAATAGGGGGCAAATGAGAAAAACGTCCCAACTTTTCGTCAAAAGTTGGGACGTTTGAAATGAAAAGTTGAGGAATTGCGCACCGAAGGGCGGGTGTACCGGCGGTGTTTTTTTCGAGGTTGGGAACTGCCGTTGTGGGCAGGGCGAACGCCGGTGGGACGACCGCAGCGGTGCGCAAAATGAGGGGTAGATCGGTGCTTGCACGTCCCTCGCGCTCAGGGGGCGCGAGGGGGCAAGGGCTTGCCTGCGTGGAGGGGCATCGTGGGAGGGTGTGTTTTCCTTGTGGCGGTGGTTCAAGGTTGGGATGCGTGGCGTTGGGTAAGGTTTTGTGATGTCGGTGTTTTTTTGGCCGCGGTGTGTGTTTTCAGCTGGGGTGGTTTACAAGGTTGGGATGCGCGGCGTTAGGTAAGGTTTTGTGACGTCGGTATTTTTGGGCCGCGGGGTGTGTTTTCAGTTGGGGTGGTTTACAAGGTTGGGATGCGCGGCGTTGGGTAAGGTTTTGTGATGTCGGTGTTTTTTGGCCGCGGGGTGTGTTTTCAGCTGGGGTGGTTTACAAGGTTGGGATGCGCGGTTCCAGGGGCAAGTTGGGGCAGGCGGGACGGAATTTGTGCGCCGGTTCAGGCGAAATTCCAAAAACTCTCGAGAAAGCCGTCGAAGGGATCGCCTTGCGGGGCGGTTTCGGCTTGTGAACGGAGGGGACAGTCGGGGGTAAAGGTGGAGGTGTTCATTGTAGGAGGGGATTTATGAGTGAATAAAGTGAAAGTGCGTGCGGACCGGGGTGCTGTGCGCTCACCAGATCATAGAGAGGACGAAGAGGAGCAGGAGGCTGTGGACGTTGATGACGCGTTCGGGGATGATCGTGGCGCGGTAGAGGCGTGTGATCGCGGAGAAGAACTTTTCGGGGTTCAAGTCCACGGGCGTTTGCGGAGGTTGCTGCGCGTTGTTGGCATATTGCGTGGCCTGATGCGCATTGTAGACGCCGGGCGCTTGGGGGCGGTGGGGCACGTTGCCGGAGGGCTTGTGTCCGATGGCGAAGTGCTTGCGAATGTGGGGATAGAGGCGCAAGGCGATGAAAACGAGCAGGCCGAGTTTGCCGACGGTGAGCACGAGGTGGAAGAGCGAGGCGAACAAGCCGTCGAGGTGTTGGAAGAGGTCAATCATAGTGATGAGAATTTAGAGATAAGTGGTTGGGTTTGATGTGGCAAAGGTCGGTATTCGGTTGGAATTTTTCTGTTTTTTCGAAATGTTGCACGACAAAAATATAAAGTGGGGCGCGGAAGGGTTGCAAGGTTAGAATTTCGCGCGGCGCGGGGTGCGAAAAAGCCCGATTCGTTTGAGAGAATCGGGCTTTTCGGTGCCGAGGTGGTTTCGGAACTTTTGGTCGAAACGGTCGTCGCGCACGGGTGTGGTTTTTTGTTATGGCAAACAAGGTAGAGAAGGGGGCGTGCGGCGGTGTGCGCTCGGCTTGGATCGTGCTGCGGTGGCCTCAGATCAGGTAGGGGATGAGGAGGAGCGCCGGCAGGGTGTGGAGGTTGAAGGTGCGGTGCTTGCCGAAGTGCAACGGAACGACGGTGGTGCGGTAGAAGGCTTTGAGGGCTTCGAAAGCGTTGTAGATCATAGCGTGAAGGTTTTGGGAGTTAAGGAATGAGTGGTTGACTGTGTTTTTGCTGTGGGGCGTAGGGTGCTCGGTCGCGATGGGCGGTGGCGAAGACCTTTTTGCGCGGAGCAGGTGAATAGGAGTTTTGTTTTGATGATGCAAAGGTAGGTGTTCGGGCGAAGATTTTTGCTTTTTTCGAAATGTTGCACGTCAAATACGAAAAGTGGGGCGCAGAGGGGTTGCAAGGTTGAGGCGGCGGGGCGAAAAGGAGCGCAAAAAGCCCGACTTCCGTGTGGGGAGGTCGGGCTTTTCGCAGGGGGGAGTATTTCGGATGCATCAGTGTTGATAGCGGATGCGTGTGGGAGCCGAATCAAAGTGCCCACGGAGCGTGCGGCCGTCGGCGAGCGTGGCGAGGAGAAGGAGGCTTTCGTCTGCAGCGTGCGGCGGAATTTTGCAGGTGATGAGGATGTAGGGTTCGATCCAGCGGAGTTGGTAGGCGTCCATCTCGTCGAAGCGGCGCGTGTAGCGGGCGTAGAAGGTGGAGTAGCCTGATTTGATGTAAGGCTCGAAGGAGGTATAGGTGAGGGTGCAGCGGTCGGAGATGTCGGTGTGGGATCCGTCGGCACGATAGAGGAGCGCGCGCAGCGCGGTGACGTTCATCAGCAGGGTTTGTACGCGGAGTGGGTGGGCACGCAGGCTGCCGTCTTCGCCGTGCAGGCGGGCTTGCTCGGCATAGACGAGGGAGTCTTGCCGCGAGGTGCCGCGACGGGGAGCGAAAAGTCGGCGACCGCCGGTGTAATTGGGCGTGGCATCGAAAGAGAGAGCATATTCATCTCCTTTGCTGTCGTAACTCGAATAGACCAGGGTGTCGGGCTCGAGATAACAATCGACGCTGTAGGGCGTGGGAGACACGGTGGGCGCGTCGGGGATATAGGGCAGGGGATAGGGATTGCCGGGGTAGTGAGGGCGAGGGAGGTCTGTTGCTTGTGGGCAATGGCAGGGAGCGGGCTCGTCTTTTTTGGCAGGCGGTCGCCAGGAGGGCGGTGAGCAGTGCGAGGAGGAGGGTGGGGAAGAGTTTTTCTCATGCAGGGGTGGGAGTTGAAACGATGGAGAGTGATGCGCCAAAATTAGGCTTTTTGTGCTGAAAAATCGGGGGAGTGGGGTGTTAAATCTGTGATTTTTAGCACGAAAAACCGCCCCACATCCGATGGGCGCGGGGCGAAATCGGGTGCAGGGGCGGACGAAGGTCACTTGACTTTGCGCAGGAGTTCGGCGGCATTGGCATCGCCCTTGGCGGCGGCCTGCGAGAGGTAGCGACGGGCTTGCGCGCGGTGGCCGAGTAACTGATGAGCGAGGCCGAGAAGTTTGAGTGCGTCGGGCGTGTCGGGGGTGAGGCGCTGCAGTTCTTCGGCGGCGGCGAGGGCTTCGTCGCCGGCCGAGAGGCGCACGCAGAGCAGCGCCTTGGCGGTGAGGGCTTCGATGCGCGTTTCGCGGTCGGCGGTGCGCGCCGCGGCCGTGGTGTAGTCGTCTACGGCACGACGGTAGAGACGGGCTTGCTCGGCGAGGGCGGCTCGGCGCAGGAAGAAGGGGGCGGCGAGTTCAGCGGCGGGCACCAGACGCTCATAGTCCACGAGATCGAGCACGGCGCGGCGGTGATCGCCGAGACGCTCGGCATAGACGGCGCGCCAAGCGAGGGGAGCGGCGGCTTCGGCCGTGAAGGGCGTGGGGGTGTGCGCCAGGGCGCTGTCGAGCAAGGCCATTACGGCGCTGTCGTTGCCGCCGGCACGGCTGAGGGCTTGGGCGGCGAAGAAGAAGGAGCGCAGCGAGGCGGCGTCACTGCGGTTGACGCGCTCGAAGGCGGCGAGGGCTTCACGGTTGCGGCCTTGACCGTAGAGAATGACGCCGCGCAGCAGCGCCGAGGAGGACGGGGCGCGAGACTGTCGGCACGATCGAGGGCGCGGAGGGCTTCGGCGGTGCGCCAGTGGGGCGGGAGGTGGAGACTGTCGACGGCAAGCGCGTCGATGATGAGGCCGGCGCGCTCTTCGTGCACACGGCTGCGGCTGTCGGCGTCGGGGCTGATGCGCAAGGCGCGGTCGAGGAGCGAATCGGCGCGCAGATAGTTGCGGCGGGCGGCATAGAAGCGCGCGGCGTCGAGGGTGGCTTCGCGGTGGTGGGGGTGGGCGGTGAGGAAGTCGGCCAGGGCGGTGGCCACGATGCTGCTGTCGCGCCGCGAGCGGAGGAGCATGTAGAGATAGGTGTAGGCTTCGTTCTCGTCGGTGGGGAGAAGGAGGGGATGCGCAGGGCGGTGAGGTCGGGGCTGAGGGCGGCCACGGCATTGGCGCGGAGGGTGTCGGCGGCCGAGGCGGCGAGGGCGCAAAGACCGAGGGGCGTGCCGTCGGACGGGGCTTTGCCGTAGTTGAACTGCGCAATGGCGGCCACGCGGGGCTTGGCTTCGGCGGTGAGGAGGGGGAGTCCGGCGAGGGAGGCGGCGTTGGCGGCCGAAAGGGTGTAGTAGTTGTGACCGCGGAGGCTTTCGGTTTGCACCACGTTGGCCGTTTGCGCCGCGGGACGGCCGTCGGCGGCGAAGGGCACGAGGGTGAAGGCGGTGCCGACGGGGAACTGTTCGGGTGAGAGGGGGAGGTATTCGTCGTTGCGGCGCGCGAGATCGGTGGTGGCGCGCAGGAGGTCGAGTTCGGCATTGGCCGCCACGATGCGTAACACGTGGCCTTGGCGCGAACGGCTGTCGCTGACGAGGGCACGTGCGGCACCGCGGAAGGGCGCATAGGGGGCAATGAGCGTGCCGTTGGCTTCGACGAAGAAACCTTGCGTCACACCGAGGGTGTCGCCCGCGAGATTGAAGGTGACGATGCGGGCGAGTGCGCGTAGGGCGGCGGTGTTTGCGCCGCGGTCGGCACGCGCTGCGCCGGGGCTGAGGAGGGCGGCGCAAAGGCCGAGGAGAAAGACGAGAAAGGAGCGGGACATGGGAGGAAAAGTCGTTGGGTGAAGAGGTAAGCGCACGCTTTTTGGGCGAAGCACACTCTATATAATAAGGCGTGCGCGCGGTTTGCTGCGGCAGTTGTCGTTTTGGATCACGAAGGCCGCACGCTTTTCGGCGAAGCACATCCTATATAATAAGGCGTGCGTGCGGTTTGCTGCGGCAGTTGTCGTTTAGGGTCACGAAGTCGGCACGCTTTTCGGCGAAGCGCACCCTATATAATAAGGAGTGCGTGTCCTATAACAAGGCATGCGCGTATTGCCCCTGCGCGGCGGCTTATTGTGCGGCGGGGTCGAGGAGTTCGCGCGCGTTGGCGAGGGCGGCCGGCGTGATCTCCGTGCCCGAGAGCATGGTGGCCAGTTCGTTGATGCGCTCGTCGGCCGTGAGGCGCGTGAGGGTCGAGAGGGTTTCGCCGTCGCGTTGGTGTTTCGCCACGCGCAGGTGGTCGGTGCCGAGGGCGGCGATCTGTGGAAGGTGGGTGATGCAGAGCACTTGCACGCTGTGGCCCATGCGGCGCATGAGCTGCCCCATGCGGCGCGCCATCGTGCCGCTGACTCCCGTGTCGATCTCGTCGAAAACGATCGAAGGGAGGTTGCGTCGGCCGGCCACCAAGGCTTTGAGCGCGAGCATCAAGCGGGCGATTTCACCGCCGGAGGCCGTTTCGGCGAGATCGCGTGGCGGCATGCCGGGATTGGCCGAGAAGAGGAAGGCCACGGTGTCAGTGCCGGTGGCGTCGGGTGCGGTGCGTGGACGGAAATCGAAGGCGAGTTGCGTGTGGGGCATGCCGAGTTGCGCGAGATCGGTGCGTAGGGTGGTGCAAATCTCCTCGCCGGCGCGGCGACGGCTGTCGGTGAGTTGTGCGCCGACGCTGAGGGTACGCTCGAGGGTGGCGCTGAGTTGCGCTTGCGCTTCGGCGAGATGCTCTTCGGCGTGGTCGATGGCGTCGAGACGAGCGCGGAAATCGTCGGCCACGCGGTGGAGTTCGGCGATGGTCTCGACGTTGTGTTTGCGCTGCAAGGCGTAGAGTTTCGAAAGGCGGCGGTTGGTGCGCTCGAGTCCCACGGGGTCAATCTCGACACTGTCGGCCAGTCGCTCCACGTCGCTGAGGATGTCGTCGATTTCGATGCGCGCGCTCTCCAAACGGTCGGCGAGGGCTTCGGTTTCGGGTCGATGGCGGGCGGCATCGCGGAGGTCGCTTTCGGCTTGTCGCAGGCAGTCGAGCACGTCGAACTCCTCATTGCTCAAGCGCGTGGCGGCATGGGCGAGGGCGCTCTGGATGTCTTCGGCGTGGGTGAGGGCTTCGCTGTCGGCTTCGAGGCGCGCTTGCTCGTCGACCTCGAAGGCCGAGCCGTCGATCTGCTCGAGTTGGAAACTGAGGTAGTCGCGATCCTGTCCGTCGCGGCCGCTCAGTTCTTGGAGTTCCTGCAAGCGGCGGCGCGCGGCGCGGTGGTCGGCGAGGGCTTGTGCGTAGTCGTGGCGCAAAGGGGTGTTGTCGGCCACGAGATCGAGGGTGTCGAGGAGGTAATTCTCGTGCGAAAGGAGGAGATTTTGGTGCTGCGAGTGGATGTCGATGAGGTGTTCGGCGAGTTGTCGCAGCACGTTGAGGGTGGCCGGTGTGTCGTTGACGAAGGCGCGGCTCTTGCCTGCGGCCGAAATCTCGCGGCGGATGAGCAGGGTGTGGCCGTCGGCCTCGATTTCGGCGGCTTCGAGGAGGGGCTCGATGGGGAGACCGGCGGTGTCGAAGGTGCCTTCGACGATGCACTTGGCGTCGGCGCGGCGAAGCACTTTGGCATCGGCGCGATGGCCCTGGAGCAGACCGAGGGCGCCGAGGATAATGCTCTTACCGGCGCCGGTTTCGCCGGTGATGACGGTGAAATCCGGGCCGAGATCGAGGTCGAGGCTGTCGATGAGGGCGTAGTTGCTGATGTGAAGGTGGGTGAGCACGGGACGAGAGTTGGAAGATGGGTGGACGGAAGGGCGAAGGCGCGGCGACCAGTGGGCGCGGGGGCGATCATTTGCCGTCGCGAATGCGATTCCAAGAGGTGTTTTTCGAGGGGTTGATGCGCGAAAAGAGGTCGACGAGGAAGTCGCGATCTTGCGCGGTGGTGTGTCCGGCGAAGAGCCCCACGAGTTCGTCGGCCTTGCACTCGGTGAAGAGTTGCGGCAGGGCGCTGAGTTTCTTGGTGTCGTGGGCTTCGGCGAGCAGGCGGAGCGATTCGACGATGGCCACGCGAGCGCGCTCCGGATTTTCGACCATGTGGTCGAGTCCGTTGCGGTGGTAGGCGTAGATCATGCGGCGGAAGGGCTCCATGCCCGGGTCGAGCCAGTCGGTGATGAGGCCGTGGCGGTTGCGGTTGTCGTCGAAGGCTTTCCAGCCCTTGGCCGAAAGGCTGAGCGAGCGGGCATTGTTCACCAAATCGCGGGCGCGTCCCAGCACATCGGTGCCGCCGAGGGGCGACATCGTGTCGAGATCGATGCCGATGATCATATAAGCATAGTAGGCCAAGAGGGCGGTGAGGTCGCGGTCGACGGCTTCGGGGCGGAACTCGAGTTTGTCGAACTCGGCGAAGCGGAAGTTGGCCGAGGCGTCGCGGGCGATGAAGACGGGACTGGTGTAGCTCGCGCCGTAGACGGGGCGCGAACTGCTCACGGTGAGCGTCGTTTCGAAGGTTTGCGCCGAGGGGTCGTACTTGCGGACGTTGAAATAGAAGGTGCATTTGATGCGTTCGCGGCGGGCAAAGCGCAGATCGGTGAACCGCTGCTCGTCGAGAAAATCGGCGACGGCGCGGCGCAGGGCTTCGAAGGTGGCTTCATTGCCCGTGCCCCTGCACGTGGCGCGTGTCGAAGGTGACCGTCGCGTCGAGTTCGCCGGCACGCAACGTGGCGGGCAGGAGGGCGAGCAGGGCAAAGAGGAGGGTGGCGAGCGAACGCCCGGCGCGCATCAGGAACGAGGGGAGGGGAAGGTGTGGCATAGGTGGCGAATGAGGGTGTCGGCCACGGCACTTTTGGCCATGAGGGGAGGGCTTTGGGGTTCGCCCTCGGGGGCGATGAGGGTGACGCGGTTGGTGTCGGTGTTGAAACCGGCACCCGCGTCGGACAAGCTGTTGAGCACGATGAGATCGAGGTGCTTGCGGTGGAGTTTGCCGCGGGCGTTGTCGAGGGCATGGTCGGTTTCGAGGGCGAAACCCACGAGCCACTGGTCGGCGCGTTTGCGCAGGCCGAGATCGGCGGCGATGTCGGGGTTGGGCACGAGGCGAAGGGTGAGGGGGCCGGTGGTTTCGCGCTTGATTTTGCGGTCGGCCGGCGCTTCGGGGGCGTAGTCGGCGACGGCGGCGCAGAGGATGGCGCCGGCACAATCGGGGAACTCGCGCAGGGCGGCGGCGTGCATCTCGCGCGCGCTCTCCACGTCGATGCGCCGAATGTGGGGCGACTGCACCGTGAGACCGACGGGGCCGGCGATGAGCACCACGTCAAAGCCGGCGCGAGCGGCACTCTCGGCGAGGGCGAAGCCCATTTTGCCGCTCGAATAGTTGCTCACGAAACGGACGGGGTCGATGCGTTCGCGCGTGGGGCCGGCGGTGATGAGCAAGCGCGGGCGGTGACCGTCGATCGGGCTCACGAGGGGCGCGCCGGAGGGTGCGTCGGCATCGGCCGATGCGTCGGCATTGTGGCACGCGGCTGCGGCGGCCGTTGCGCTCTCGGCGGTGTTTTCGCCGCAAGGTGTGGTCGGGGTGGCCGATGCGGCGAAGTGGCGAGCGAGGTGCTCGACGATGACTTCGGGTTCTTGCATGCGCCCCTTGCCCGAGAGGGTGGAGGCGAGGAAACCGTCGGCGGCTTCGATGACGTGCACGCCGCGGCGGCGCAGGAGGTCGAGGTTGTCTTGCGTGGCCGCGTGGGCATACATGTCGAGGTCCATGGCCGGGGCGACGAAGGTGGGGGCTTTCATCGAGAGGTAGGTGGTGAGCAGCATGTTGTCGGCGATGCCGTGCGCCATCTTGCCGAGCGTGGCGGCCGAGGCGGGGGCGACGACGAAAACGTCGGCCCACAGACCGAGATCGACGTGGCTGTGCCAACTGCCGTCGCGGCGGTCGAAAAATTCGCTCACCACAGCGCGCTGCGAAAGGGTGGCGAGGGTGAGGGGAGTGACGAACTCTTTGCCGGTGGGGGGTGATGACCACTTGCACTTCGGCGCCTTGGCGCATGAGCAGGCGGACGAGGGTGCAGGCTTTGTAGGCGGCGATGCTGCCGGTGATGCCGAGCACGATGTGGCGGCCGGCGAGGGAGAGGTGGGGACGCTGGACATGGGGCGAAAGGGGGCGCGAACGAAGGCGCGCTTGGGGCTTTGCCTCGGGGGAGGGGAGCCGAGAGGAGAGATAAATAAGGAGTGGGGCGCGCCGCAGGGGCTGTCGCGGAGGAACGGGCGGTGCGGCGTGCGCCGGCTGCGGGGCGAAATGCAACACGCCGGCCCTCGAACTCGAGAGTCCTGATGGCCGGCGTGGTGTGGGGAAATGGAGGGGATGGAGGGCGCGGAGCGGTAGGGCGGCGCGTGTGGCACGGCTTTTGACCGAGTGGCTACGGCCTTCGGCTATGTGCTCGTCGGGGCTCGTCGGGTGCGCAAGGTGCTTCGCTCGTCGGGCTACGGCTTTTGGCTGTGTGCACGATTGTTGTCGCCTCATCAGCGGTGGGCTTTCGCTGCGTCGCCGATGTGTTGTGCCCGATGCCGTTCGGCTTGTGCCCGTCGGGGCGAGCCTTCGCGGTGGAAAGGGGGGCGAAAAGTGCACCGTTTCGTCAAAAACCGAGGGCTTTTTGTCGAAAGTGGAAGCCTTTTGCCGAGAAGGCAGGGGCTTCGTGCCGAAAGGCGCGGTTCGGACGCGCAGGGCGCTGCTTCGTGGAGCGCAGGACGCCCTTCATCGCGCGGCGTAGGGGCTATCGTTGAGCGGCGAGCGGACTACCGTTGGTCGCGCGGATGGCTCATTCGTTGAGCATCATGGGCATGAGGAGCATGAGCACGTGCTCGTTGTCCTGCTGTTCGGCGGGGACGATGATGCCGGCGCGCGAGGGATCGGCGAGTTGCACCACGATTTCGTCGCCTTCGAGGTTGTTGAGCAGTTCCATGAGGAGGGTGCCTTTGAAGCCGATGTTCATCGGGTGGCCTTCATATTGGCAGGCCACGGCTTCTTCGCCGGCGCGACCGTAGTCGGCATCGCGGGTGGAGAGGATGATGCGGCCGGACTCGATGTGGAGCTTCACGAGGGGGCTGCCGGCGTTGGAGAAAATGAGCACGCGGCGCAGGGCGGAGATCATCGCCGCGCGGTTGAGCGTGACGAGGTTGGGGTTGTCCTTGGGAATGACGCTGTTGTAGTTGGGGAACTTGCCCTCGATCAAGCGGCAGGAGAGGTCGTAGCACTCAGAAGCGATGACGGCGTTGCGACCGTTGAAGCGGATGGTGACGTCGCCCACTTCTTTCTGCAAGATGTTGCGCACGATGTTGGCCGGCTTCTTGTGGAGGATGAACGAGGCGGGGGTGTCGGTCTGGATGTCGAGCAGGCGGGTGCACGAAAGTTTGCGACCGTCGGAGGCCACCACGGCGAGGCCTTCGGCGTTGAAGTCGAAGAACACACCGTTCATCACGGGGCGGAGGGGATCGTCGGCAGCGGCGAAGAGCGCTCGGTTGATGCCCGAGAAAAGGCGCGCGGCATCGGCGCCGAGGGTCGAGATTTCGCCGTCCAACTCGGGAGTGAGGGGGGTATTCCTGCGCGTTTTGACCCACGAGGTTGTAGTGCCCGTTCTGATAGGTGATGGTGATGTCGAGGTTGTCGGGGTCGACGTTGAATTCGAGGGGCTGTTCGGGGATTTCCTTGATGGCCTCCTGAATGGTCTTGGCGTTGACGGTGAAGTCGATGGGACCATCGCTCTCGATCAGCTCGAGGGTGGTGTGGAGCGTGAGCTCGCTGTCCGAAGCCGTGAGCTCGAGTTGGTTGTTGTGGACTTGGAAAAGGAAATTGTCCAGGATGGGCATACTGTTTTTCGACGCGATGACGCGACCGAGCGTCTGGAGACGCTGCGAAAGGATGCTGCTGGAAATGGCGAACTTCATATCGTGGGCTAAACTTATATTCTACTATCTGAGGGCGGATGTGCGTTTTGGGACGCGGGGCGTGACCGGCGGCGCAGCGGTGGCGCGCGTTCGGCCGAAAGGGCACACCGGGTGCTGATTTCGGCGCAAAGGCGACGCGAAAAAAATGAGCGGAAACAGGTGGCTCTGCGACAAAGTTAGGATTTTATTTTGGAATTGCCCCAAAAGTAGTCCGTTTTTTCACGCCAGGTGCGCAAGTTGTGGGGTTTTGGCGGGGGACAGCGGAGCGAGCGTGGGTGAGAATCGGGGTGGATTTTGGGAGATTTTAGCCGCGGATTTTGGTCGATTTCGGTCATCGTTTCGGCGTTTTTCTTGGGCTTTTTGGGGAGGGCGGTCGGCGGTGGGCTTGTGCTCGCGTCGCGTCGGGCGCGGGGCGATGAAAAAAAGATGCATCCGACAGCACGCGCGCTGGGGATGCACCGAAAAAGGGGATCATGGGGCGGAAATCCGTCGAAAACTTGCCCTCAGCTCGTCGGCGAGTGGGTGCCGCTCTCCGCGTGGGCGGAGGGGGGGAGGCGGTTTTCGTCGCGCGGCCGTGGCCAACCGCTGTCGGACGGCGCGGAAGTGGAGTTTTGTGGTAGATTTAGGGTCGGAAAGGGGGAAGGTTAACGGGTTGGGATGATTATTTGTGGGTGTATTTTTCGTATTCGTTGATGTATTCCATCACGATGTCGATGGCTTCGGGGCGCATGTCTTTGATTTCGGGGCTGTTGACGCAGTCATATACGGTGGGATAGACCTCTGCCCAGTCACCGTCCAAAGCGATTTGCGCGGCGACCAAGCCCATGGCGAGCATGAACGATTGTTTGTCGGTGCGCGGAGTGGTCATGGCCATGCGCACCATTTTGGCCATCGCGGCGGTGTTGAAGTAATTGCTCATCGCACTGAGGTAGACGAGCACGGCTTTCTGTTCGGGCGAGGCGCGTTTGAAGATGTCTTGCTGCGTGACGCGCTTGCCGGGGGCGAGGCCGTACTTGCGTTTGGGGAAGTGTTGGATGCAATAGTTGAGGTAGTCCTTGTAGGCGGTGAGGCCTTCGAACTCCCAGCCTACGGCGTTGATGAGCGCCAGCTTGACATCGAGGGGATTCGCCTCATTGAAGAGGTAGGCCTTGGCCGCTTCGGAGAGGTGGTGGGGGCGCTCGGCGGCGGCTTTGACGATGGGGACGTCGAGATAGGCCTTGTAAAACTCGGTGGAGGTGAGGGCGGAGTCGGCAAAACTCAGTTGCACGGCCGAGAAGAGGAGGGCGAAGAGGAGAAAGAGCTTCTTCATGGTTTCGAGTGTTGCGGGTTAGGGATAAGGCTTAGTGCTTGGTGACGGTGCCCTTGCGTGTGTTGACGCTGAAGGTGCCGAGGGAGGTTTGGATCTTGTAGACGCGGTTTTTGGCGGAGAGGAGTTTGGCGTTCATGCCCATGCAGGAGTAGGAGCCGTCGTCGTTTTTGTTGACGGTGATGCGGCCGAAGGGGGTGTTGAACACGATGTGTTGCTTGTTGGCCTCGACGAGTCCGTAGGTGGTGCCGGCGGGTGCGTCTTTGACGGCTTGTGCCACTTCTTTGACCACGGCTTGTGCCTGCGTGTTGTTGACCTTTGCGAAACTTGCGGTGGAGGTTGCTGCAACCATCATCAGCGCGAAAATTGCTTTTCTCATTGTCTTCTATTTTTGATTTGTATTTCGTTGCTGTCTTGATGACAATGCAAAAGTAAGCAGCGGGCACGGTGGGACAAAACTTTTGGAGGGGCGTTGTATGAAATGGTGGGTTTGCTGTATGAATTGTCGCTCGCGGCTTTCTCCGGTCGCGCAAATGGGTGATTTTGTGGTGTTTCGAGGGGGCGAATGTGGGCGGTTTTGGGCGATGATTTCGGCGATCGTGTTCGGGGGTGATTGCTTTCGGGCACGCGCTGGGCAGGGAGTGGGCACGCGGTGCGGAGGGGGAAATGAAAAAAGGTTCATCCGACGCGGAAGGTGCAATCGGATGAACCAAAAATAGAAAACATGGACGGATGTCTGACGAAATCCGAGCATGGGGTTGGGGCGTCAAGCGCCCTTGTGCTTCGGTTGTGTCGCGGGACTGCGGCTCGTCGGGGCGTTGTCGTGTGGACAATGGCCGAAGAACGGCGGCGAGCGACGGCAAGGTGGTGGTTTTCGGTAGGAAAAGGGGAAGGTTAACAGGTTGGGACTACTGTTTGTTGGCGTATGACTTGTATCGGTTGGCGTAGGCCATCACGATTTCGATGGCTTTGGGGCGCATATCTTTGATTTCGGGGCTGTTGACGTAGTAGTTTATGGCGGGATAGATGTTACCCAAGTCGTTCATCGCCGAAGCGGTATGGGCGACGACCAAGCCCATGGGGAGCATGAACGATTGTTTGTTCGTGAGTGGGGTTTGCATGGCTTCTTCCATTAGACCGTAGACGGACGCTGTGTCGCTATAGTAGTTCATGGCATAGAGATAGACCAGCGTGGCCATTTGTTCGCACGATGCGTTTTTGTAGATGTCCTGGATCGTGACGCGCTTGCTCGGGGCGATGCCGTACTTCTTTTTGGGGAAGTGTTGGATGCAATACTCGATGTATTCGCCGTAGGTGGCGAGGCCATCGGGGTTTGGCCCCACGGCGTTGATGAGCGCCAGCTTGACATCGAGGGGGTTCGCCTCATCGAAGAGGTAGGCCTTGGCCTCTTCGGAGAGGACGTTGGGCTGATCGGCCGCGGCTTTGACGATGGGCACGTCGAGATAGGCCTTGTAGAACTCGGTGGAGGTGAGGGCGGAGTCGGCAAAACTCAGTTGCACGGCCGAGACGAGGAGGGCGAAGAGGAGAAAGAGCTTCTTCATGGTTTCGAGTGTTGCGGGTTAGGGATAAGGTTTAGTGCTTGGTGACGGTGCCCTTGCGTGCGTTGACGCTGAAGGTGCCGAGGGAGGTTTGGATCTTGTAGACGCGGTTTTTGGCGGAGAGCACTTTGGCGTTCATGCCCATGCAGGAGTAGGTGCCGTCGTCGTTTTTGTTGACGGTGATGCGGCCGAAGGGGGTGTTGAGCACGATGTGTTGCTTGTTGGCCTCGACGAGTCCGTAGGTGGTGCCGGCGGGTGCGTCTTTGACGGCTTGTGCCACTTCTTTGACCACGGCTTTGGTCTGCTCGTTGTTGACCTTTGCGAAACTTGCGGTGGAGGTTGCTGCAACCATCATCAGCGCGAAAATTGCTTTTCTCATTGTCTTCTATTTTTTGATTTGTATTTCGTTGCTGTCTTGATGACAATGCAAAAGTAAGCAGCGGGTGCGGCGGGGCAAAACTTTTCGGGGGGCGTTGTATGAAATGGTGGGTTTGCTGTATGAATTGACGCTCGCTGCTTTCGGAGTCCGCGCAAATGGTTGATTTTGTGGTGCTTCGAGGAGGGAGAAGGGGAGCGCTTTCGGGGCGCGGCGGTGGTGTTTGGGTTGTTTGAGGGCAGTGCGTGAGGGTTGGTGGTCACGATGGGGTGAGCACTTCTGTGGCCGAGGGATAAAAAAAAAGGGTTCATCCGACGCGTGAGGGGAAGTCGGATGAACCTTTGTGGTGTTTTGCGAGGCGGCGTTGTGGCTTATCGTTTGCGGAGTACGAGCCATGGCGCGACACCGTGGTGCTTGTCGGTGCGCCCGTCAGTGGGTGATTTCGGGCGGCGTTGGGGCTTATCGTTTGCGGAGCACGAGCCATGGCGCGACGCCGTGATGCTTGTCGGTGCGCCCGTCAGTGGGTGATTTCGGGCGGCGTTGTGGCTTATCGTTTGCGGAGCACGAGCCAAGGGGCGATGCCGTGGTGCTTGTCAGTACGATAGCGGGCAGCTTCTTCGGTGAAATAGGGCGTGCCGTCGGGGGCGCGGTAGAAGCCGCTCTGGTTACCGCCGGTGAGATAGATGGCATCGACGTAGCCGTATTCGCGCAAGGCGTCGGCAAAGCTCCAAAGGGTTTCGGGGTGGCGCGTGGCGACGACGCAAAGGCGGTCGTCGGCGGTGCGAACGAGGGCTTTGCGCTCCACTTTGCCGTGGAGGGTGAAGCGCGTGGGGAGTTGGCCGTCGGAAACGAGGACAAACTGGCGGAAGTAGGAGCCGTCGGCGTCGACCATGGCGCGCCGGAGGTCGTCGAAGCGCGAGATGCCGATGACGGCGTGTCCGTTTTTGAGGGCGCAGTAGCCGAGACGCGAGACGTCGCGCTGTTTCTCCTCGCCGTCTACAACCAAGGAGCCGATGTATTCGCCGGTGGCGGTGTAGTCGGCGGTGCGGGTGTAGAGGAGCACGTTGTGGTCGGCGGTGTCGGGCTCGGCGAGGGTGAGTTCGGCCTTGACGTTGTGCCACTCGTAGATGTCGAGCGCCACGCCGAGCACGGAATCGCGCTTGAGTAGCACTTCCGAGGGGCCGTTTTCCATCCGCATGTGGTCGAGTTTGCGGAGGTTGTCCGTGGGCGAGACGGAGATGCTCACGCCGAGGTTATAATAATAGTTGTATAGGCGCGTGGCGGCGTAGAGGCAGACGAGGAGCACGGCGGCGCTTACGAACCACAGGAGGCGGAGGCTCCACGTTTGGAGGGCGCTGCGCTTTCACAGCGGGGGGGAGTTGCCGTTCGTCCTCCACATTGTAGCGCTCGATGGTGATGATGGGGGCTTCGCCCACAGCTTGTGCGGTGGGGTCGTCGGTTTCGTGCTCGATCGTGAAGAGGGGCTGCTCTTGGAGGTGGTTGTCTTCGGTATGTTCCATGGTCATTTGTGTTCGAGTTCCAAAACGCTCTTCAATTCCTTGAGAGCTTCCTTCGAAGCTTTGAGTCTGAAACTGTGGTGGGCGCGATAGTCCATGAGTTTCAGTTCTTGATTGGTGACGTTGATGGCGTAGACGAAATTTTTGTTCACGATCAGGCTTTTGCCCACGCGTAGAAAGAAATTCTGTTGCAGCATGCCGAGGACTTCGACGAAGTAGTGCAACTGAAACGTCATGGTCACGGATTCGCCGTTGAAGAGATGCACGTCGCAGTAGTTGCCGGAGGCCTCGATGTAGGCAATATCGTCGGTGGGCACGCGGAAAAGTCCGACGGAGGTGGAGATTTTGAGTCTTTCCATAGTGTCATTGGGCTTGGGGGCGGGCTTCTCATGTACCCATTTTGGCGTTTTTGGGTACATGAGCGGCTTGTCATGTACCCGTTTTGGCGTTTTTGGGTACATGATGGGCTTGTCATGTACCCGTTTTGGCGATTTCGGGTACATGAGCGGCTTGTCATGTACCCGTTTTGACGATTTCGGGTACATGATAGGTTTCTCATGTACCTGTTTTGGCGATTTTGGGTACATGATGGCTCACTGTGCGAGGACTTTGCGGCCGGCGCGGAGGTAGATGTGGCCGGGACGCGGGCGCACGACGCGGCGACCGGCGAGATCGTAGAGGACGGCGTCGGCGGGGAGGGGCGTGGCGACGCGACGCAGGGCGGAGGGTGCGGGATAGGTGAAGCGCACAACGTAGGTGGTGGGGGCTTCTGTGGCAGCGGTGGGGGTGAGCGTCAGGCGCGCCACGGCATGGCCGTAGCGGTTGGCTTCAAAATGGCCTTCCAGCTCGAGGGGTAGGCGGGGTTTCTCGGCGGTGAGGCGCGCGTTGCGTGTTTCGCGGTCGCCGCGGGCGGAGAGGAAGTTGCACTCGTGGGTGAGTCCGCACCACTGGAGGGAAAAGTCCGAAACATTCTCCACCAGCGCCGAGAAGTCGAGGGGGGCGTTGAGGGACTCGTCCGTGCCGACGGTGTAGGAGGCGAGATCGGGATATTTGAAGTCCACGACCGTGAAGGGATCGGGGTTAGCGGGATCGTCAGAGGGGTATTCCGTGCGCTGCTCCACGACAGTGATGCGCACCGTGTCGGCCGGCGAAAGGACTTGGTCGCCATGGCGCAACACCAAGCGCGCGTTGAGGGGCAGGGTGCCGAGCAAGAAGGCGAAAAGGAGGGCGAAACCGGCGCTCATGCGTGGCGTGTGGACGGCCGAACGGCCGTGTGTGCGGAAGAAATGGAGGAACATAGGTAGAGTTTTGCGAAAGTATTTGACAATATGGGTGTGATTTCTCGAGCTGTCGGCTATGCTTTCCAGAGCAAAAGCCTTGTTTTTTGACAATACGGGCGTGATTTCTCGAATTGTCGGCTATGCTTTCCAGAGCAAAAGCCTTGTTTTTGACAATGTAGACGCGGTTTCCGGAGAATGCGGCCTTGTCCTTTTGAAAATGCCGTGGTTACTCAAGAATTAGGGCGTGGTTGCTCAAGAGAACGAACGCACTTTCCGGAGAAAAAGGCCGTGCTTCAGCGCACTTCTACGCGCGAGGCGGCGACGGCACGGACGGTGCCCGAACGGCCGTGCGTGAGAAAGGCGATGAGTTTGAGGCGGTGAACGTTGAGACGCGTGGTTGTGGCGAAACGTGCGGACAAACCAAAACCGACAGGCAGCGTGATTTGCCCCGAAATGCGGCCGGTGAGGGCATCGGCCACGGCTTCCGGACTACCCGGGGCGGCGGTTGCCGACGAGCCGGCGCGGAGGGGGCGCGAGGCGGCGGCGAGCGCGTGCGGCGTGTCGGCAAGGGACTGCGCAGTGGTCACTCGGGGGCGCGACATGGCGGGGGCGGTGCTGCCGGCGCGGGGCGCGGGGAGGCGAATGGCGCCGTCGCGGGTGAGGTTGAGGCGCAGCACGTGGCGGTGGACGTAGCGCGCATTTTCGGTGCCGTCGGCCAAGATTTGGGGCGCCACCACGCTGTCTTCGACCAGCCAAAGGTGGAGATAGGTGTCGGGATCGGGCGTGCCGTCGGCGCGGGTGAGGTGGCGCGGTTGGAGCGCGTAGGTGAAGGTACGTGCCGGGAGCGTCACTTGCGCGGTGGCGAGGAGCGATTGTTGCGCGGGGAGGTCGGCATCGAGGGTGAGTCGGTCGGCGAGGGCGTTGTTCCACGCTGCGGGGCGGAGCAGTGCGCCGCGTCCGGCATGGTCGACGCTGCCCATCGGCCACGAACTCACCGCGGCGCTGTCGGTGAGGCGGCGACTGTCGTCATTGGCCAGCCCGACGGGCGAACTTTGGCTTTGGAGGGCGAGGGGGCCACCGTGGACGGCGACGGGAATGATGCGTGCGCCGGCGGCACCGGCGGTGAGGGAGTGCACGAGGTCGGCGGCGGCGGGGCAGTTGCTGCAGCGTTGGCCGGTGAAGTCGACGAGCAGCACGTTGCGTTGCGGCACGATGGCGTGCGGGTCTTCGCGCCAGCGGTCGGGACGCTCCACGCTGTCGCACGAATGGAAGAGGACGAGCGCGAAGAGCGGAAGGAGGAAGCGGAGGAGTTTGGGCATGGGATATTGAGTAAACGGGGGGCGTGGACGAGTAGACGGGGGATTCGTAGACGAGTAAACCGGTAGACGTGTAAACGCGTGATGTGGTCGAGTGATTCACGTGTCTACTTGTTTACGCTTGTCTACTCGTCCACTCCAAGTGGGGTAGTAAACGAGTAGACGTGTAAACGCGCGATGCGGTCGAGTGATTCACGCGTCTACTTGTTTACGCTTGTCTACTCGTCCACTCCAAGTGGGGTAGTAAACGAGTAGACGCGTAAACGCGTGATGCGGTCGAGTGACTCACGCGTCTACTTGTTTACCCGTCTCCCCGTCCACTTTCCTTACATTCAGCGAATGACCTTTCGCGTCACGACGGCACCCGGAGTGACGATGCGCAGGATCAGCACATGCGGGGCGGCGGTAGCGGCGGGAAGGTCGGCCGGCGAGAGCACGAGTTCGCTACCCTGGCGCGGCCGTTGGAGGGTGCGCGTGAGGAGGGTGCGACCGTCGAGCGAAGAGAGGGTGACGGTGGCCTGCGGTTCGTCGGCGTTGAAGAGAATGCGCCACGCGTCGGCCGAGAGGTCGAGCGAAACCGGCGTTGTGCTGTGCGACGGCCGTGCGATGCCCGTCGTCTTGGCGTGTTGCAAGGCGAGTTGCAAACCCTTGTAGGCATCGATGCGGCCGTAGCCGTAGAGGGGTGTCCACTCCGCATTGTTCATTGCCGAGGGGCGGCGCGAAGAGCGGCGGATGACGTCGGTGATGTCGGCCGGCGTGAGCGTGGGACAGGCCTGCAACCACAGCGCCACGCAGCCCGCTACGAAGGGTGAAGCCATCGAAGTGCCTTGCATCGCGCCATAGTAGTAGGTGCGATCGCCGCGCTTCAGCACATCGGCCACGAAGGTGGTTTGGGCTTCCGGATTGAAGCCCGGTGCGAGCGCATTGAGGGCGCTGCACACCATGCTGCCGGGAGCCAAGACGGTGGGACGCACGCGGATGGAGTCAAGACCGGGGCCGTTGGACGAGAAATAGCTGCGCAGCCCCACGACGTCCACGCCGTTGAGCACCACGTTCGGGCGGTTGCCGCGCGCGTTGGGGTGGAGGGCGTCGGGATAGTCCTTGCGCGAAGTGAAACTACCCACCGCGATGGCCGCCGGAATGGTGGCCGCGCCTTCGCCCACGAGGTAATCGGCGGTGGGGGCGAGGTGTTCGGCCGCATGCCCCGGCACAGCGGTGGGGGAGAAAGCCCCTTGGTGGCGTTCGGCCCAGAGGTGGAAGGTGCGTTCGCTCTTTTCCGAACCGGGGAGCGTGATGGCCAGCACCACTTCGGCCGAGGGATCGTTCACATCGACGCGAATTTGGTTCATGCGCAGCACGATGCTCCAGTGCTCTTTGAGGTTGTTGCGGTCGGCGCCCGAGCGGATGTCGGCACAGCGTTTCCAGAAAGCCGCATCGTAGGCCACGAGTTTGCCCTGCGTCAGGACGTAGGGGCGCACTTTGAAGCGCACGGTGCGGTCGGGCGTTTGCCCCCAGAGGGCGAGTTCGGCGTTGGGATAGACGCCGTTTTCGCCTTTTTTCTCGCGGGTGAAGCGCACATAGCGCGTCTGTCCGGGTTGGAGGGTGGTGCCGACGTGGAGGTTGTCGATGCCCTCGTTGCCCATGGCGGCAACGATCACGCCTCCCGGGCCGGTGAGCTTGGAAAGCGTGCGATCGTAGGGCGTGGTGCCGTCGTGCGGGCCGATTTGCGAGCCGAAACTCAGGTTGACCACCCAGGGCATCCGGCGGCGCTCGGCAAAACCGCGGACGAAGCGCACGTTTTGTATCACCTCGGCGCCCTCGAAGGTGGAGGGGATGAGCACGAGCGAGGCGCCGGGGGCGACACCGTGGAAGCCGTTGCCCACTTCGCTGCCGGCGGCGATGGCCGCCACGTGGGTGCCGTGGCCACCCCCTTGGAGGTCGACCTTGTCGGTGCCGTCGATGATCGTGGTGCTGTCGACCGGCAGCGAACCGTCGGCGCCGGGCTTGTAGCCGCTGCGGTCCCAGAGCGCGAGGATGCGGCTGCGCCCCTCCTTGTCGAGGAAAGCGGGGTGGCGGTACTCAAAACTGCGGTCGATGACCCCGATGATCACGCCGCGCCCGTCGAAGGGCGTGTCGAGCAACTTGCCGCTTTGCACGCGGTCGACGTCGGCGGCGCGGCGCGCTTTGTCGAGCAGCGGGGCGAAGGTGCGGCGGGGCGTGATGCTCTCCACACGTGGGTCGGCGCCCAAGCGGCGGAGCTGCGCCACGTCGGCACTCAGGGCGACAAGGTGGTCACCGAGCACCGCGGGGTGCGCGTCGGGATAGTCGGCGGCGAGGGCTTCGGCGGCCGTGGTCTCGACCAGCACGTGGGCGAGGGCTTCGGCAGTGCCGTCGTGCCCACCGCGGTGCGCGTGCGAGCGGGCGTCGAGATAAAGACTGTGGAGCGCCGGGTCTATCTTGTCGAGACCGAGACTATCGCTGCGATGAAGGGCTGCGACGAGGGGTGCCGCAGCGCGAGCGCCGGCGGCGGTGGGGTGACTGCCGACCGTGAGCAAACTGCTGAGCAGGAGGGTGGAGAGCATGGGTTGGGATTTTTGAGGTTGAGTTTCGTGGAGAAGGGGAGGGGAAGTCGGGGAGCGGCAATGAGTGGACGGGGGTGCATACCGGCGGGTGGACAGGGGGAGGTCAATGCGCGTGACGATCGGCGCAGCGCGTCCACTCGTCCGCGGTGTTCACCTCGTATGCTCGTTTACTTTGTCAGCATCGTCGGCTCGCCGACTTCGGTTCGCCGATTTCATTTCGCCCCGGCGGCGGCTTGAACGTAGGTGATGACGGTCGAAACGCCGTTGGACGTGAGGGTGACGTGGGCGGTGCGCTCGCTGGCGGTCGGGTTGGGGCTCACTTCGAGGTCGACGGAGTGCGCACCGGCGGTGGGGCGGGCAAAGCGTGCCGGCACCGTGAGCCAATCGGCATCGGAGGTGAGCGAGTGGGTGGTGCTGTCCTTGTCGTAGAGGATGAAGGCCAGTGTGGCGGTCGGCTCTTTGCGGTGGGGAGCGCCGATGAAGACCACCTTTTTCGTCTTCGGGTCGTACTGCGCTTCGGGGTACTGAATGTGCAGGTGCGGGTGCTGGATGACGGAGAAGTTGAGGGGTTCGATGTGATCGGTGGCCGGTGTGACGCGCACCTTCACTTGGCGCACGCTGTCGCCGGTGTTGGGGGTGAGGTTGCAAATGAGTTTCGTGGCAATCGCCGCTTTGTTGCCGGCCGGAAGTTGGCGGGCGGTGGGGCTGATTTTCAGGTGGTTGGCGTCGTCGGCGTGGCGATATTTCAGATCGAGGTGCCAACTGTCAGTGGCTGTGAGCGTGAGCGTGTCGGTGGTTTGGTCGGCATAGAGGTGGAGCGCGTCTGCGTTGAGATAGCTGAGGCTGAGCAGGTGGTGTTCCCTCTCTTCGTCGAAGTTGCACGAGGGGAGGGCGAGCAGGGCGATGAGCGCTGCAAAGAGGGAGAGGAGGGAGTGGCGCATGGGAGAAATAGTGGGGGATAAGGTATATATATAAATGAGTGCTTTGTCGATTCTGTCGTGGGAAGTGTGTGCCGGGGGTGGCCGCATCGGCGCAGATGGGTGAGGGTTTGGGCGAGGGGAGTTTCAGGTGGGTGGAAAAGTGGGGGCTTTTTGAGAAAAGGCGTGGGGTGTTGAGAAAAAGTGGGTGGTTTTTGCCGCAAAACGGCTGTGTGCGCCACGGAGGGCGGCACACGAAGGGCAAACCGGTAAGCGCGCGGAGCTGCCGTGAGGGGAGAAACTCCTTGCGTTTACGGGTTCACTCGCGAAAGAGGGATATGCGACCCACCGTGGGGGTGGGGCAATCAATAGTCGCTGCGCGCTGCGCTTCGGAAGTGCCGAACGAATGGGGGATTATTTCGAGCGAGCATTTTGGTTGTAGGTGATGTAGGTGGTGACGCCGCCGGAGGTGAGCACCAAGTGGGCGGTGCGGGGCGTGGGATCGGGGTTTTCGAGATAGGTGATCTTCACGTTATGGTCGCCGGCGGCGGGTTTTGCCGATTCGGCGGGCACGATGAGCCAGTCGGCGTCGGAGGTGAGGGAGTGCTTCTCGGTGTCGGTGTCATAGAGGCGGAAGGCGCACTGGGTGGTGCCGGCCTTGGCGTTGAGCACCTCGACAAAAACGGGCAAGGGGTCGCCGCCGCCGTTGTACTTGTTACTACGCATTGCGTCTTGCGCGAGGGGACGGGGGAAGACGGGCTGGGGACGACGGACATCGAGCCACGAGGTTTGTGTGGCGGGGAGGCTGATGCCGCGAATCTTGTCAGTCGAGACCGTGACGTTGAGGCGCGCTGTGCGAATTTTGCCGGTGGTGTTGGCAGCGAAGGCGAGGGTGAGGCGCTGCGCGGCGATGTAGTTGGGGGGCACGGTGCCCGATTCGGGGGTGGCGGTGAGCCACTTGTCGATGCCCTTTTGGGTCTCGATGGAGAGTTTCCAGCTGTCGGTGGTTTGGAGGACGATGCTGTCGGTCGATTGGTCGGCAAACCAAATTTTGCCCGAGGAGAGGGCGGGGAAGAAGTTGAGACGGTGGAACTCGTTCTTGTTGTCGTTGTCGCAGGCGGTGAAGGCCATGAGGCAGCAGAGGAGGCCGCCAAGAAGTTTTTTGTACATGGTATGGGGTGTTTGTTAGGGTTGAAAAATGAACTTGTGCTTGATTGGGGATTTCTGGGTGGATTTGGTGCAGCAGCGTCGCCGAGGGTGGAGAAGTCTCGGGGAGGGATGGGGTGTCGGGCGAAGCATCGGCCGCGCGGTGGGCGTTTAGTACCAATCGATGTTCGAGGAGTAGGCCGAGCGCTTCTCGTAGCGGAGGGCGTCGGCGAGCTCGGCGGCCTTGGCGCGGATGGAGAAGTTGAACGACGAGTAGGGGTAGAGCACCACGTTGCAGGTCATTTGGAAGCAATGGAGGTCGCGCGAGAGGGCGGCAGTGGTCATCGAAATGCCGTGGCGCGTGAAGTCGTAGCCCGAAGTGAAGTTGATGTTCCACCCCCTTGGCCAGCGTGAGGTTGCCCGAACAGTTGAGCGTCTGGTTGAACGAGAAGGGGTAGCGCATGTTGGAGCGGTGAATCGGCTTGGAGCGGTCTTCCACCATCGAGATGCCGTAGGAGAAGGTGAGGTTCCAGGGCAGGGCGAAGGCCAAATAACCGTCGTCGTCGACCTTGGCCTTGGATTTCTGCTCGTTTTTCTCCTTCTTCTTGCGGAGCATGGGGTCGATGTTGGCATCTTCTTGCGGATCGCCGTCGTTGAGGGGCTCCTCGTCGGGGTCGGCGTTCGGGTCGCGGCGTCGCGACGTGGGGTTGTCGTCGCGATCGGGGTGGAAGATTTTGTCCCATCCGCGACCGGTGAGGAGGCCGAAAAGGGTCATGAGTTTCTGCCCGTTGAGGGTGTAGGAAAGGTTTTGGCTCATGCCTTGGAAGCGACCGAAGCGGCCGTAGCTCCACTCGGTGCGGTTGCCCACGACGACGTTGCCCTTGTCGTCGAACTCATAGGCGTAGGTGGCCCACTGTGCGGCGAGGGAGAAGGTGTAGCTCTTGGTGAGGCGCAGGCGGAGGTTGGTGCTGAGGTCGGACCAGGGGCGCACCTGCGCGGCGAGGTTGTAGGAGAGGGAGGCCGAGAGCTCGTCGATGAGCGAGATTTTGCGGTAGCCCGAGGTGTCGGCGTCCGATTTGACCTTCATCTCGAGATTGTTCGATACGCTGAAGTGGAGGTTGCCCTGCCGCTTGGCGTTGGGGTAGCCGAAGGCGCCGAGGGCGTAGGGCGAGTAGCTGACGGTCGAGACGGTGCCGTCGGCTTCGGTGCGAACGTAGTGGGTGGTGAAACCGCGCGCCTCGTCGGTGAAGTCGGGGGCGAAGGAGAAGGTGACGGTGGGCTTGAAGACGTGGCGAATGGCCTGGATGCGATCGCCGAAGAGGAAGCGCACGGGCTTGTAGAAGCCGTAGAGGGTGGTGTTGGCCGAGAGGGATACGTTCCAATCGAAGAGGTTGTAGAGCCCGTAGACGGTGTCGATGCGCTCAGTGCCGGCGGCGGTGTTCCACGATTTGCGCTGGCGCGAGAAATAGGTGCGCCCGTTGAGGTTGAAGGAGGGCGAGAGGTTGATGTATTTGAGGAGTTGGAAGGTGGCGCTGAGGGGAATGCGGTGCTGCATGCCGTTGCGCCATTTGAGAATGGGGGTATGGAAAAACTGCGACTCGGTGGAGGTGAGCGAGTTGGTCATCTGTCCGGTGTAGGAGAGCGAGAGTTTTTCGTACCAGCGCTCTTTGCCGACGGCTTTCTTGCGGCGGAAGGGGTAGAAGCGGTCGACGGAGAGCGAAACGTCGGGCAGGGAGACGGAGAGGGTGGAGTTGCGCATGTCTTGCGACACGTTGGCCGAGGCCGAAAGCGAGAGGCCGAGCGAGGGAATGCTGTGGTTGAAACTCACCGACGAGGCGCGGGTGCTCTGGGTGTAGGCCAGCGGCGTGTAGAGGGAGGTGAGATTGGAGCGTTCGTAGTTCTCGGTGGCGAAGTTGACGCGGGCGGAGAACGAGGTGTTGGGGTTGGCCTTGGGGTCGGAGCTGTGGCTCCACTGCACTTTGAGGGAGGTCTGCTTGTTGTAGTCGGGGAGGTTTTTGTCGCCGTTGACGGTGGTGAGGTAGGAGAGGAAGACGTTGCCGCGATAGGCGTAGCGGCGGGCGTAGTTGCTCTCGGCCGAGAGGCCCCACGAGCCGCGGGTGTAGATTTCGCCGAGGAGTTTGAGGTCGATGCGGTCGGAGAGGGCGAAATAGTAGCCGCCGTCGCGCAGGTAGAAGCCGCGGGCGGTCTCGTCGCCGTAGGTGGGCATGATGAGACCGGAGGAGTATTTCTTGTTGACGGGGAAGAAGCCGTAGGGGATGGCCACGGGCAGGGGCACATCGGCCACGACGAGATAGGCGGGGCCGAAGAACGTCTCCTTGCCGGGCGTGACTTTGGCGCGGGTGAGTTGGAGGCAGAAGTGGGGGTGGGGGGCGTCGCAGGTGGTGTATTGGGCGTTTTGCAGATAGAAGTTGCCGTCGCCGGTGCGTTTGGCCTCGACGCTGCGCAGATAGCCGGTGCCTTGGGTGGTTTTCACGTCGTTGATGAAGCCCTTTTTGGTCTTGAAGTTGAAGGCCATTTCGCGGCTTTCGTAGTTTTCGCTCCCTTGGGTGTAGATGGGTTGGCCTTGGAGTTGGCCGGTGCTGTCGGGTACGCCGGTGGCGCGCACGAGCGAGGAGTCCATGTTGAGGGTGATGTAGTCGGCCTTGAGGCCCATGTTTTGATACTTCACATCGGCCTGTCCGTAGAGGTGGGCGAGTCCGCTCTCGGCGTCGTAGACGAGGCTGTCTTTGGCGGTGTATTCCACGGGAGCGTCGAGACCCGACTTGCGCAGGCGGAGGGTGTCGGCTTGGGCGCGGGCGGTGGTGTCGCGACGCAGGCTGTCGGCGTTGCGCAGGCGGGGATTTTTGGCCACGGCGAGCTGTCGGCGGCGATGCGTGTGGCCAGACTGTCGGCAGAGTGGGCACGGCGCAGGCTGTCGAGGGCGTGGTTGAGTCGCTCGGCGTGGGCGCGTGTGCTGTCGTTGCGGACGGCGAGGCTGTCGGCAAGGGCGGTGGTGCGCAGGCGGTGGGCATCGGTGGGCAGACTGTCGACGGTGTCGGCGAAGAGGGGACGTTGGGACGCGCCGGGGGTGCCGTGCCCGGTGAGGAGCGCGGTGGTGTGGCAGGCCAGTGTGAGAAGCCCGAGGAGCAACGCCGCTAACGGGGCGGCAAAATGGCGGACGGCGGGACGATGCAAGGTGGAGATGGGGTTAGGATGAGGGATGTTCGTAGACGGAGTGGGGGGCTTCGTAGACGGAGTAGACGGGTGTACGGCGTAAACGAGTGATTTTCGTAAACGAAGTGGACGAGTAGACAATGTAAACGCGTGGTGCGGTCGGTGAGGACGGCGCGTTTCGTGGACGAAGTGGGGGTATTCGTGGACGGAGTGGAAGGGTGTACGGCGTAAACGGGTGGTTTTCGTAAACGAAGTGGACGGGTGTACGGCGTAGACGAGTGGTTTACGTAAACGAAGTAGACGAGTAGACAATGTAAACGCGTGGTGCGGTCGGCGAGGACGGCGCGTTTCGCGCGGGCAACTCTCTGGTTTACCCGTCTACGAGTTTACTCGTTTACGAATCTTGTTTACCTGTTTACGAATCCCGTTTACCCGTTTACGACAACTCATTTCCCACTACTCAAACTGCGCTTGCCAGCGGCGGAAGGTGTAGAGCCCCTCTTCGCCGTGGCGGGCAACGCGCTCGGCCACCTGCTCGGCGGTGAGAAAACGCAGGGGGTGGCTCTTGCTGTGGAAGAGATCGGCGTAGCAGATGATGCGCTCTTCGACCGTTTCGGGGAGGAGATCGACGGCCGGCAGGGGGAGTTGGAGGGCGCGGATGTCGGCCGCGCGCAAACCCGTGCCGGTGTGGCGCTCGCAGATGCGCGCCAACGCCTCGTGGCCCTCAGCGCGGAGAATGCGCGCGCCGAGAGAGCCGTGCATTAAGTAAGGTGCCGTGCCGTGGCAGTGGATGCCCGGCGCATGGGTGAGGTAGATGCCGATGTCGTGGAGCATGGCGCCGGCTTCGATGAGGCGAAGGTCGGCGCGGAGTTCGGGATGTCGGCGCGCGATGTCGAGGGCGCGGCGGCACACCTGGCCGCTGTGGTGCAGGAGGAGGCGACGCAGCGGCGTGTCGACGGGGTAGTGGCGGAAGAGGAGGGCGCGGTAGTTCACGGGCGGGGACTGGTTTTGCGTTCGTCGCGGGGCGCGTTGGGCTTGAGCGTCGGCGTGTTCGGCTTGGGCGCGGGGGCGGCCTTTCGCTCCTCGCGGGGCGCGGTGGGTTTGGCGGGGACGTTCTTCCCGTCGTTGTCGGGGCGCGTCGCGTCGTGGCCGCTGTTGTCGTTGTCGTCCGTGGTGGGCGTCACGGCTTGACTGCGTCCGTCGGCAAAACCTGCGGCATATCCGCGACGATAGGCCGCGGCGTAGGTTTGGCGGTCGGCGGCCGAGGGATATTGCGACGACTCGTCGTAGCCGGCGCGCTCGTCGTTGTTCATTCCGTCGGTGTTGCCGCACAGATACCCGTCGTCGTAGCCGGCGGCAGCGGGGTCGCGCTCAGCGACGTCGGGCGTTTCGCCGTCGGAGTTGGCGGGCGTCGCTTCTTCGGCGGGCGGTGTCGGCACATGCTCGGCGGTGTCGGGCACGGCCATGTGGCGAATGCTGTCGCGGCCGGCGAGTCCGTCGGGGGTGAGGGGCACATCGGTCGAACGCTTCAGATAAAAGATGAGGCCGCCGGCCACAAGCAGCAGCGCGACAAAGAGCAGGCTGCGAATGAGGGTTTGGCGACGGGAGGTGAGAGCCATAGTTTATGTTTTGTGGAGGAGCACTGCGCGAAGGCGGTCGACGCTTTGCCCGATGTGGGCGGGGCGGGGCGAGCGCTTCGTGAGCGGCGGCTCCTTGTGGATGGATAACGAGTGAGAGAGGATAAATAATGTGTGGGGGCTTCAGCGCTTGCGTCCGGCGTCGATGCGCAGGAAGATGAAAAGCAGGAGCGTGAAACCCCAAAGCGACGAGCCGCCGTAGGAAAAGAACGGCAGCGGGATGCCGATGACGGGGGCGATGCCCAGTACCATGCCGATGTTGATGAACACGTGGAAGAGCAGGATCGAAAGCACCGAATAGCCGAACACGCGCCCGAAGGTCGACGTTTGCCGCTCGGCCAGGGCGATGAGTCGCCAGATGAGTAAGAGGAAGAGCACCAGCACGCCGGCCGCGCCCACGAAGCCTTCTTCTTCGCCCACGGTGCAGAAGATGAAGTCCGTGTCCTGTTCCGGCACATAGTCGAGCTTGGTCTGCGTGCCGTTCATGAAGCCTTTGCCCAACAAGCCGCCCGAGCCGATGGCGATCTTCGATTGCGTCACGTTGTACGAGGCGTCGCGGTCTTCCTCCACACCCAGCAGCACGCGGATGCGGGTGCGCTGATAGTCCTTCATGGCGTTGTTGAGCACATAGTCCGAGGCGTAGAGAAAACCGATGCTGCCGATCGAAAACAACCCGATGAGCAGGAAGGTGTTGACGCGCCGACCGATCCACTGCATGCCCAAATAGCCGAACATCGCCGTGCAACCGGCCAACTGCGCCCAACTGATGTCGAAGGGCACGATGAAGAGCGAAACGCCGTAGGCCACAAGGTGGAGCAACGTGCCCCAAAAGAGGATGCGGCGCGCATGTTCCGGTTCGCGCGGCACGTAGACGAGCAGCAAACCCGCCGTGAAGAGCCAAACGAGGGCCAAGACCACCGTTTCGCCCACGCTGGCCAAGGTGCCGGGCAGCACGGTTTCGCCCTGACCGATGCCCACCACGAAGTAGACCACCGCCGCAGCGCCGCAAAAGAGGATGCTGCCGGGCATGCCTTCGCGGTAGAACATGAGGAAGAAGGCGAAATAGACGAGCGCCGAACCCGTTTCTTTTTGCAACACGATGAGCGCGAGGGGCAAAAACACGATGCCCGCCGCCCGAAGGAAGTTGCTCCGGCGGTTGAGCGTGAAGCCGTATTGACCGATCACCTTCGACACCATCAGCGCCGTGGCGCATTTGGCGAACTCGGCCGGCTGCAGCGAAACGGGACCCAGCGAGATCCACGAGCGCGAACCCTTGATGTCGTGCGCCACGAAGGGCGTGATGAGCAGCAAGGCCATCATCGACCAATAAAGAGGTCGGCCAGCATGTCGAAGTAGCGATCGTCGAACATCAAGATCACGCCGCCCAACACCAACGAGCAGCAAATCCAAATCAACTGCTTGCCCGCTCGCGTGTCGAACGAGAGCAGGTTCTGAAGGTCGAACGTGTGGCTGGCGCCGCACACGCTGAACCACCCGAAAGTGACGAGGGCCAGAAAGATAAGGAGCACCCAGCCGTCGGCACGAAAGGCCGGATTGAGTTGATTATCGCGCATGGCTGCCATAATTGATGTGACGTTGGCGGAAAGACTCGGCCTTCGAGCGAGAAGCCGGCGAGAGTTTTCCGTTGATATACTGTTCCATGATGAGAGAGCCGATGGGCATGGCGAAATCGGCGCCGAAGCCACCGTTTTCCACGTAGACGCACACCGCAATCTTCGGGCGGTTCATCGGCGCGAAGCCCATAAGGCCGAGTGGTCGTGGCCGCGGTTTTGGGCCGTGCCCGTTTTGCCGCAAACCTCCCCGCCGGGGAAATCCGCCCCGCGGCAGGTGCCGGCCAACACCGAGCGGCGCATGCCTGCCACGGCGTAGTCATACCAGCGGCGCGCCACCATCGTGCGGCGTGGGCGGGTGTAGGTCGTGTCGAGGCGCTCACCCTGAACGCGGCGCGCCACATGCGGCACAAAGTAGTGACCGCGGTTGGCCACCGTGGCCGCCAAGTTGGCAATTTGCAGCGGAGTGGAGGTCACCTCGCCCTGTCCGATGCCGATCGAGATCACCGTCAGCCCGTTCCACGAGCGTTTGTAGGCCTTGTCGTAGTAGGCCGCGTTTGGAATCATGCCGCGCCGCTCGCCCGGCAGGTCGATGCCCAGTTTGTAGCCGAAGCCCATGCTCACCACATGGTCTTTCCAGCGCGTCATCGCGTTTTGCACGCTGCCATACTTCCCGCGGTTGCTCAGCATGCGCAGCAGATTCCAGCAGAAATACGAGTTGCACGATGTCCCGATGGCCGGTACCAGATTGATCGGCGCCGCGTGGCCGTGACAGCCCACGTGCAAACCCTTGTAGTTGAAGCCTCGGGCGCAGGGGAAGGCCACACTCGGCGTGATCGACCCTTCTTGCAGTCCGAGCAGCGCTTGCGAGATCTTGAACGTCGAGCCCGGCGGATAGGTGCCCGAGATGGCGCGGTTGAGCAGTGGGCGGCGCTCGTCGCGCATCATTGCGGTCATCGCCTTTCCGCGGTCGCGACCCACCATCGAGCGCGGGTCGTAGGTCGGTGCCGAGGCCATCGCGATGATTTCGCCCGTCGCCGGTTCGATGGCTACGATGGCCCCGTATTTGCCTTCGAGCAGTCGTTCGGCCAGTTCCTGTGTGGCGTAGTCGAGTCCGAGCGTCAGGTTGCGACCCGGCTGGGCCTCGGTGTCATATTTGCCGTCCATGTAGTGCCCCTTCGTGCGGCCGTGCACGTCGCGCAGCATAATCCGCATGCCCTTCTCGCCGCGCAGCACTTTCTCGTAGCTGCGCTCCACGCCGAGCTTGCCGATGTAGTCGCCGCTCTTGTAGTACGCGTCGGAGTCCACGTCGGCTGGTTCACCTCCGCCACGTCGCCCAGCAAGTGCGCGGCCATGCCCGAGGCGTAGCGACGCACCGAACGCTTTTCGACCGTGAAACCGTTGAAACGAAACAGCTTCTCGCGGAACTTCGAAAACTCGTGCGCCGGAATTTGGCTCATGAACAGTTGCGGTGTGTTGCGCGAATAGCCCGGATTCTTCGCCGGATCTTTGATCTCGTTCATCTTCCGAATGTAGTCTTCGCGCGTGATGCCCATCGTGTGGCAGAAGTCCGCCGTGTCGATGCCGTGTTGGTCCTGCATTGTCACGAGGATGTTGTACGAGGGCTCGTTGTACACCAGCAACTTCCCGTGCCGATCCGTGATCAGCCCGCGGGAGGGGTACAATATCTCTTTGCGAAACGCGTTGGAGTCTGCGCTCTTGCGGTAGTCGTCGCTCATCAGTTGCAGCGCCAACAGCCGCAGCACGAAGACGACAACGATCGACAGCGCGATGCCGCCGATCACCAACTTGCGCTTCTCAAAACTATAATCTTGGGGCACGGTGGGAGGGAAATAGGGTGGGGAAGGGAGTGACTGAAAGGGGGGAATATGAAACGCGCACCGCCGAGGAGGTGCGAGTCGGGGCGCAAAGAAAGCGACGGCCGGAGCGGAGGGAAATCAAACTATCCTACAAAATGAAAAAACCTCCGTCCGCGCCGTCGTCCCTACTCAGCGCGCTATGGCCTCGCCGGAGCTGAAGGCCAAGCGTATGCGTTCAAAGGTGGCGACAAAAAGCAGCGTGAGCACAAAACTGCCGCCGATGTTCAAACCCAGCGCTGCCGGGTGGAAAAACGAAAAACTCTCCAATACGTGAAATACCGACACCGTCACGAACGAAAGCGTGGCCGCGAATTTCAAAAAGCCGTTCCACGTCATCGTGCGCACGCCCGGCAGAAAGGCTTCTTCCAACTTGTCGTCGGGAGCGAAAAACTGCAGCACGCCCGGCGTCAACAGTCCCGCGAAGGTCAGCGCACCGGCCGCCACACCCGGCGTGGTGCTCACCGCGTCGATGCAAAGGCCCGTCACGAAGCCCGTCAGCACATAAACCCAACGCGGCGTGCCGTGACGAAGGATCAGCAGCACAAAAACATAGGGCATCGGGGTGGCGTAGCCGAACAGGTGGATGTGGTTGAAAACCAGCGCTTGCGCGATGACCAACACGATGAACCAAAGGCTGCGAGCCAGAGAGGAGTGAAACATAGAGGGAGCTTGTATGTTGGAGGCAGAGCGAGGAGAAAAAACGTGCGGCGGCGCGTTCCGCTCGCGGCGGCGCGGCGGTCGGGGCTATGCTCGATCAATCCTCCCCGCGCACACGATTTTTACCCCCATATCGGGCGACGCCGAAACGCAGAAAAACGGGTCTCGGACGCCGCCCTCCAAAGATAAAAACAGATCACCTCGAAGAACCAAATCGAGGCTGAACGCAAAATTCGGCAAATCTCCTCAATCGGCCAAATTTTCGCGCCGGAAATTACGCGAACAATCTCTTATATACGCGCGAGCGCCGCGCGAAAGCATCCGTCACCACCGCCGCGCCGAAAAAACAAACGCCGGGTCGGTGCACCGAAAAAACGGCGCAGGAACGAATTCCGTGCGCCGAAAACAAGTAAGTTATGAAAAGGGATCTCGGAAAGAACTTCCGAATCCAAAGCAAAAGTGGAAAAAAACACTCAATCTACCAAACTTTTCTGCCGAAAAACGCCGGGTCGATCGCGTAATCGCGCGAGTCGTGCGCGTCCGCGGCTCAACAACTGGCGCACCGAAGGCGCACTCAGCCCCATCGCCTCGGCGATTTCTGCAGAACTCCACCCGTCGGCGTGCAGCAGCACCACACTTCGCGACTCCGTGCCCAAAGCCGAGAGCGCACGCGACCACCGCGCATCCAGCACCCGCGCATAGTCGAAGGCCGAACCCGCTTGTCGCGCCCTGCGCCGCATCGCCGTCCACAGCCGCCCCGCCTTCGTGCGGTGAAAACCGGGACGCGAAAGCCCCGTGTGCCAACTTTCCAGACACGTGTCGTGCGTGGCGATCGCCCTTTCGCGGCGCGCCCTGCGTTTCGGCGCGTCTTGCGCCGGTTTCGGGGCGAAGGGGGCGAAAGGTTCGGCCGCCGCCGCGCTGTCGTTCGCGAGGGGATCGGGGAGGCACCCTGCGTTCGTTCCCTCCGTGAGGGCTTCGCCCGCCCCCTCCTCCTCGTCCGCTCTCGGGCGGCCGGCGGGGGTGAGATGCGTGGCGCGATGCCGCTGCGCGCGGCGGTTGAGCGTCGAAAGCGCGTGGAGCGTCACCGTCGATATCCACGGCCGCGGATCGAACTGCGCCGCACCGCCGAGCGCGCCCTGCGCCAGCGCGCCCAACTCTTCCAGGTGTTCGAGCAGGACGAGCACCACACTCTGAAAATTATCGGCCGTTTCGCTCGCCGGATACGAGTGCCGGCGCACAATGCCGCGCACCATCTCGAGGTGCGGGGCGAGGTATTGATCGTAATGGGTTGTCATGGTTGATGGTTGGGTATATGGTAAACCGGTAAACAAGTAGACGAAGGTAAACGAGTAGGCGTAAACAGGTAGACTTCGTAGACGGAGTAAACCGGTACACAGCGTAAACGCGTGGTTCGCCGCTTCGACTGTCTCTCGCGTCTACTCGTCTACTTGTTCACAGGTAGACTTCGTAAACGGCGTAAACCGGTACACAGCGTAAACGCGTGATTCGCCGCTTCGAGTGCTCCTCTCGTTTACCCGTCTACTCGTCTACTCCTTTCCCCGTCTACTCGTTTACGAATAAATGCGTGATTCGCCGTTTCTACTGCCTCTCGCGTCTACTTGTTTACGTCTGTCTACTCGTCTACTTATTCACTCCTTCTTCCTCCAGCCAAAACCGCTGTCTCAGCAGTTCGCGGGCCGCCTGTTCGTCGCCGTTTGTGCGCTGCAAAGCCTGAGCGTGCAGCTCCCGATAGCGTTCGTACGTGCAACAGTGTTTCGCGTGCTCCGCCGCCTCCCGAGCCCGCGCAGCATCTTCCAGCATACGCTCATAGCGACCCCGCTCGCGGTTGCGTTCCTTCATAAATTCCGGCAAGTTCGACACCATCGCGTCCACCGTCAGCGCGCCGAAAGCCACCTTGCCGTAGCGACCCGCCAACAAGTAGCACAAATAGAGCATCACCTCGCCCAAATTCAGTTCGCCGTACGCCACCGCGATGGCCGCGGCCGCCGCCTGCAACTGATCGCTCGTCAGCCCGTCGGCGCTCCCCCACGACTTCGCCGTGTGGTTCAGTTGCAGACACAGCCCCAAGCGTTCACCGCATCCGCGCCCAACTGTTCGCGAAAGCGCTTGAGCGTGAGCAATTTGTCGTTGCAGTAACACCAATCGGGGCGCTTGGCCACGGTGGCTTGCAGCGAGGGGTTGTAAAAGTGGAAAATCCGCTGTCGCCAGTAGACGCGTTCCGCCTCGCTCATCTCAGAAGGGCACGCAGCCGGCGCGATATTCGTACAGGCACGCGGTGCATTCGCGCCGTTCGGCGGCATCGTCGGTCGGCGACGGCTCGTCGGCGAGCGGAAGAGGGTGGACATGGCCCCGGCGATCGGGGTGTGGAGCGCGTTTTCCGCCGTGTGCGACGGGGAAGGGCTCGAGTAATTTTCGTGATACATAAGGGGGTGTGTTGAAGGTGAACAAAAGGGTGTTTTCGTGCGCGGAAACGCCGCCCGTCTCGGGTAGTGCTTCCGTGTCAAGTGGGTTGTTTTCAGTGGATTGTCGGTCTGAGGTCTCGCCCGTGAGGCGAACTTCCGCTTCGCCCTTCGCTCCTTCCTGTGCATTGTTGCGTGCAGGCTCGGCCACGTGGGCGGAAAGCGTGTCGTCGGGTGCGGTCGTTTCGCCGGCAAAGGATTGGTACTCAGCGGTATCCTCGTTGGCGTAGGCGAACGAACGCTCACTTTCGTCCGCACCGAGGAGCAGTTGCGGCGAAGTGCCCGCCGAAGTCGCGAAAGACGCGGCGAGATCGGGCGATGAGGGGGCGGCAAACGACGTACTTCCCGCGCTGAGCTCGTCGGGCGTCACGCCCAGCAGGGTGCTCGCCCACCGGGCTAAATCGTCCTCCCGCCGTTGTTGCCCCGAAGTGGTGCGCGTCGGCTGACGAACGCCGGCGGCCGAGGGGAACGAAGGCGAAGATTTGCCCCCGTCGGTCGATGAAATCGGCGATTTTGGCGCATTCCGATCCGAAAAACCGCTCGTTTGTGCGGCGTAGGCGGTCTGCGGTGCGCCCTGCGCCCCACGGCGTTGCACATCGCCGCGCACCAACCAGAGTTTCACCAAACTGCGCCAATCGGCCACCGCCAGTCCGCCCTGCAATAGCCAACCGCGCGACTCGTAGTAGAGCACAAACTGCAGCGCGTCGAACCGCGGCCGACCCAAAAAGTGCGCATAGGCCGCCACCTCCCTCGCATTCGGCGCGACAAACCGCTCACGTGTCCAATGCGCCGGGCGGCGATTCCGCTCCGTCCGCTCGTCGTCCTCTTTCACATCGAGCGAATTTTTCTCCCTCCTGCGGGGTCTTTTTCGATCGCGGTGTTTGATGGCTCGTTCACAAGGGGAAATTTCCCCTCGCTTTCGGGGGCGTATCCCTCGCCTTTGGTCGAATTTTCCACTACTTGCGGGGTGGTTTCGCTCGCCGTGCTCGATGGAGCGCTCATTGCGGGCAGGTTGTCCGCGGTCGTAGCCGTGGTGGGCTGGGTGGTCGTGGGCGTTTCGTCCGAACGAGTGGGGCACTCGGCGTTCGTTTCCGCCTTCGCGCTCACTGCGGACAGGTCGCTTTCGTCACCCCGCGCGGACGGTGGCGGCAACGACACGGCGACAGCCGAAAACCGCGATTGCGCTTCCTCCTCCCGCAGTGCGTTTTGGGGCGTTTCGCCCTTCCCTCTCACCCCTTGGGGGAGGGGGACTATAGGGGGAGAGGTTTTTTTATTTTCTTCTTTTCTTTCCGCGAGGAATCGAACGTTTTTCGGCTGCACGCTGTCGTTGGCGGCTGCCGCGTTGGCGGTGGGTGCGTCGTCTTGCGCCGTTGCGTTGGAGCGCGCGTCGGGGGTGTCGGTTTCCTCCTTCGTTTCGTCGGGGAACAGGTCGGCGGTGTCGTCGGCTGCCGCTGTTTCCTCGTCGGAGCGCGTGTCGTCATTGTCGGCCTCCTCCGTCGTTTCCTCGGGACACGTGTCGGCGGTGTCGGTCGTTCGGCGCGAACTTTTCCTCTCGCGGCGGCGTCGTTCTTCGCTGTTGCGCTTCGATCGAGCGCGCGGACGAGCGGCGGCGGCCACCTCTCGCAGGGCTTCGGCGGTGAAAGTGCCGTGCTCGCGGTCGAGGAGGAAGAGCCCGAAGTCTTCCACCACGCGGCGGACGAGGGCGGGGTCTTCGTGCAGTTCGTAGCCCAGCGCGTCGTAGTCGAGCTCGGCCGTGCAGTCGGGACAGTCGCGCAGGTGAGAGAGTACCATCACATAGAGGCCGAAACCCGCGGTGCCCATTTGGCGGCGCAACTGTCCGCTCTTGCCGACGCGGTAGGCGTTGGATTCGAGGGGGAAATAGGGACTGAATAGGGGCATAACTTCGATGATTTAAGGGAAATGCAATGGGCGAGGTGGTGTTTTCGTGGTTTTTGCGCCTCGCTGTGCTGCAAAGGTATAAACTTTTTCGAACTCACTGCCGTGTTTTCTTCCTTTTCTTGCGCTTGGTTTGGGTAAGTGTTTGAGATTGACGAACTTTCTTACGCTTAGTTCCTCTCCCTTGTCATGCCATGAAACGCTTTCTGCTTCGATGAAATCGCCTATTTTGGGGCATTTCCCTGCGTTGTATTGGCGGGGTTCGCAACTTTTCGTTGTGTTGGTGAGGGTGAACATAAACTCCACACCTTTTCGTGAGAATGTGCGGAGAAATGACAAAACATTGTGGACTTTTTTCGCCTCTTTTTCGGCTTTCGAACGCATTGATTCTGAGCGATGAAACATTTTTTATACGAATTTTCTGGCCTCTCCCTGTCACATTTGGCCCCTCTCGATTGTATTGGAGAGTGTAGGGAGGTGGTGCTCACGATGACGCGACGGCACTCGTCTACAAGTTTCCCCGTTTGCTTGCCTTCGTAGACTCGTCTACTCGTTTACGAGTAAACGCGTGATTCGATAATTCGAGTGCTCCTCTCGTTTACCCGTCTACCCGTCTACAAGTTTACTTCTCCACGGGTTTACTCGTCTACTCGTTTACCCCCGTCTACAAGTTTACTCGTCTACTGAGTCGCTCGTTTACTTCTCCACGGGTTTACTCGTTTACCCGTTTACCCGTTTACTCGTTCATTCTCCCTTCTCCTTTCATTAACCCCTTAAATTTCAACCTTATGTTAACCTACCACGTTATTCGCCGCAAGAACATCAAGACCGGCGACATCCTCTACTATCCGCAACTCGTCACCGCAGCGGCTGACGACCGCGCCAAAATCATCGAGCGCATCGAAAAGAAATGTACCCTCGCTTCGGCCGACGTCAAAGCCGTGGTCGATGCCCTCGAGGTCGAGATCATCGACTGCCTCCAGCAGGGACGCAGCATCCGCCTCGGCGATCTCGGTTCGTTCCGCCCCTCGTTGCGCTGCGGAAAGGGAGTGAAGGAGGAACAGAGCGTCAGTCCCGCGATGATCAAGCGCGTGCACATCGTTTTCCATCCCTCCTCGCGCATTCGCCGCGCCCTCTCGGTCAAAGACCACGCGGTGAGCTTCTACCGGCGCGACAAAAAGAAGAAGGGTGACGGCACGAACCAACCCGGCACCACGCCTCCCGGCACGAACCCCGCAGGTACGGGTGGCAATCCTTCGGGCACGGGTGGTAATCCCTCGGGTACACCCACGCCGGGCGGCACCCCCGTACCCACGGGTGGCACAGCTGTTCCCGCTCCCGTCGGCACGGGCGGCAATCCTTCGGGCACGGGTGGTAACCCCTCGGGCACGCCCACTCCGGGCGGCACCCCCGTAGCCACGGGCGGTATGGCTGTTCCCGCTCCCGCAGGAACGGGCAGCACGGGCGGCAGTCCTTCGGGCACGGGTGGTAACCCCTCGGGTACGCCCACTCCGGGCGGCACTCCCGTTGCCACGGGCGGTACGGCTGTGCCCGCTCCGGGCGGAATGCCCACGGTGGCGCCCTCCGGTCATTAAGCCCTCGGCCGTCGCGACCCGTTCCTTCGCGGATAGCGCAGGCGCAATCGGTGGTCGCTCCTCCCCAAGTGGGGGAGCGCCACCCCTTGGCCGCCGATCGCCTAAAAACACAACTGATTTGCTTACATAATTCGCTGTTATTCTTTTGTTTCTATCGACAGAGTGAAAATGAAATATTGATAGATAGAAATAAACACCCTAAAATAGATAGTACTATAACTTTCTATTTTGAGTAAATAGACGAGAAAAAGAAGTGAAATCGTCGTATAAAAAAAGAAGATAGAAGGAACTTTCAGATTGATACTATCATAAAACACGATTAAACCGCTATATATAAAATGAATAAGCAACAAGAACGAGATATCCATCTAATAGGATTGGCGCTCTTTCTCGCCCTGTCGGCTGCCGTGCAGCCCCATTCCGATGTTCAACCTCATACGCTTTCCGATGAAGCACTACAAACTACAAGAAATCACCGCCGTCGCGCTACTCGCCGCCGGCGTGGCCTTCGCCCTGATGGGCTTGCTCCTGCCCCCGATGGGCACGATTCACGACAGCGTCCTCTGGGTCTTCGCCCAGTGTCTGATCTATGCCGGCAGCGTGCTGGGCGTCACCGGCTTTTTGAAATCGAGTAAAGAAATAAATAAGTAGACGAGTAAACAAGTAAATAAGTAGACGCGTAAACCTGTAGACGGGTAAACGCGAGAGTTACTCGTTTGACTGCACCCCGCGTTCGCTTGTTGCGCATGAGCGGATTTGCCGAACCACTTGCTTACTCTCGCGTTTACGGGTCTACTTGTTTGCCTGTTTACTTTCCTTGTAGCCGATTAAACGCGAGAGCAACTCGTTCGACTGCACCCCGCGTTCGCTTGTTGCGCATGAACGGATTTGCCGAACCACTTGCTTACTCTCGCGTTTACGGGTCTACTTGTTTACCGGTTTACCCGTCTTCTCGTTTACCGGTTTACCCGTCCACTTGTTTCCCCGTCCACTTCACCTTAAAACACAATCCCATGTCCTCATTACTTCGTCTTTGTCGCACCGCCCTGCTCCCGGGAGGGACAGAAGGCATCCTCTTGTTGCCGACAGAAGTCGGTTTGCGCTCCGTCGCCACCCTCGAACCCCCGATGTCGGGAGCGCATCCTGCCATCCCCGCGGGTGAATACACCCTCCGTCTCGATGTCCCCTCGCCTCGCTTTCTGCGTTCGCCCCGTCCGTGGTCGAAAGTGTGGTGCGCACGCCTGCCGCGTTTGGAGGGCGTCCCCGGTCGTGCCGGCATTCTCATCCATCCCGGCAATCGCCCCTCCGACTCCTCGGGCTGCCTCCTCGTCGGTCGTGCCGCCGGCGTCCTCCGTCTTGCCGACAGTGTCGACACCTTCCACCGCCTCATGCAGACCCTCCACGCCCTTCCTGCACCTCTCCGTCTCCGAGTGGAGTAGGGCGGCCACGTTCCGCTCACTTCTTCCCACCACGCCGACGCCCCTCGCGTCGGCGTGCTTTTGTTTGGGGCTAAATGTGTGTTTTATGCCTCGAAAAAAGTTACATCCGTTTGTCTAAACGCGTTGTTTTTCGTACATTTGCAGTGTAAACTGTTTCGAACGTTGCCCGCCTTGCATCAACTTCTTTTGCGTGCTGCGCTCGATCGTCAAACCCTTTCTCCCCACCCGTTCGTATCGCCGTGAAACATCGGCTAAAAACGCTTCTCCTCTTATGAAATTTGAAAGCTTTTCCATTCAGAATTATAAGTGCATCAAAGACTTAGCCGTGGATTGCCGTGGCGCGGACGGTGAGATTAAGCAGTGGACGGTGTTGCTCGGCGAGAATAATACGGGCAAGACGAATGTGCTGCGGGCTTTGGCGCTGTTGGCTCCAGTAAAAATGAATTTAAAAATGGAGCCGGATTTAGGATACAAGGATTGGTATGTTCCGCTTGGTTTACTTAGTTTCTTTGAGGGTTTCTTTTCCAAGGTGATCTCCCGAGTAGGCGGGATGGAATGGGGTTACCATGCTAAAGAAGAGCCTGTTGATCTGCATATCTATGGTTATGGTGTGAGTCGTTATCCTGCGCGAATAGCGTTCAGTGAACGCGAAGGGAATCCCACAGAAACGCTTTTTGATAGCAACGCTCGCTTGTCGGATTTTCAAGAGTGGCTACTGCAGTTGGACTATTCGCAGAAGAGTGGCAGCGAGAAGTCTCAAAAGAGGCTGGAAAAGATGCACGATTTGGTGAGAAGTGACCTGTTTCCCGGTGTGACAGATTTTTCTTTCAAGAAAGATGGTGATGATGAGCGCGTAGTCGTTGTTTTTTCTGCCGGAAAAGATGGCGATGTTCGTTTTGAAGAACTGGGCTTCGGCTATCAAACCACTTTGACTTGGCTCACAGATTTCTGCAAGCGGATGTTTGAGTTGTATCCAGACGCCGAAAACCCCTTGCAGGAAGAGGCCGTTGTGCTGGTGGATGAAATAGATTTGCACCTGCATCCCAAGTGGCAGCGCGATCTTGTGCCCACGCTTTCGAAGATCTTCCCCAATGTGCAGTTTATTGTCACGACCCACAGTCCGCATGTGCTCCAATCGATGGAGGACGTGAACCTCTATGTGCTGCGTCGCAATGCGGAAAGCGGGGAAATAGAGGCGGAGCGTTCTAATGTGACGAATTTCACGGGCTGGACGGTCGAGGAAATCTTGTCCGAGACGATGGAGTTGAAGGAGGGCGTGCGCTCGGTGGTGTACAACGAGAAGAAACGCGCTTTTGAAAACGCACTCAAAGCCAAAGACCGCCAAGCGGCCGAACGACTCTACGCGGAACTCGAACGCCTGATGCGTCCCGGCAACCCCATGCGGAGTATCTATAGAGTTGAACTTGAGGAATTAGGATGAAGCCATGATACAACTCACGCTGCCGCCCGAACTCACGGCCAATAAAGTGCAACTTACCCAGGATTATGCCGCAAGTTGTCGCGCAGGAAAGTCTAAATCCGTGTGGAACACAACATACATCCGCGAAGCGCTCCTTGCGATGACGCACGGCAAGTGCGCCTATTCGGAAGTGAAATTGCAAGGACGTGGGGCTTATTGGGACGTGGAGCACTTCAAATGCAAGAAACTCTACCCCGAGTCGGTGGTGGAGTGGGGAATCTCTTGCCGGCCTGCGAGTTTTGCAACCGCAGCGCCAAGCGCGACCACGATGTCGTGGCGGTGCCCATCGTGCATCCCATAAAAGACTGTCCCGGCGAGCATTTGTATGTGCGCCGCGGGCGTTTCTTCCGAAAGACAAAAAGGGCGATAAGACGATTGAGGTGCTGAAATTGAACGACGAAGTGAACCTTTTGTGTTCTCGCTTCGAGATTTGTCAGTATTATGAAAAACGCCTTCGGGAGTGCGAATATTGGATGAGAAAGAGTGTTGCGCCCGAGGATTATCGCGAAGTGGCGCGACTTTTTACAGCTGTGCTTCACGGAGGTCTCCCCGAACGGGAATATTCGGCCACGGTGGCCACCTTCTTGATGTGCGAGCAGCGAGATTTGGTGGAGGAAATCGAACAGCAGTTGAGAGCGTGGAAACTTTGGGACGAGGAAATGGAAAGCACGAAGGCCATACTCTTGAAAAATGCGTTGCCCAAATGAGCTATCCGGCGACTCTACACGCTCTCAAAAAGCTACTAAAGATTTGAAGCGGTTGCCCTGCATATCAAGATTCTGATATTTGTGAAGTAATAAGAGATGGTGTTTGGAGTTGAATCCTCAGAAATAGGAACTTGTCAGCTTAGAAGTGTAGAATGTTGGGGGGGTGGTTAGTATATAAATATAACGAGTAGTGATAAGATTCAGAAGAATAGTTTGCCTTTTAATGCTCCTCATGACGATGAGTGCCGGGGCTCAGGTTTTTGATGAGCAAGAGCCTCAAGCCCTTGAAGCTCTTGCTCACAAAGGATTTAAAGTGGAGGATTGGGGCGATAAGCAAGTAAGGCTCTCACTTAACGACTCAGATGAGAATAAAGGCATAGAGGCACAGTCGCAATATCCCATTCTTTCTCAGAAGTCGAAACGTCATAGCATTGGTTTGAAATTTATGGGACTCAGCTTCCACCCTCTTAGTGGAAAGCCTAATGCAGAGCTGATGCCCAATCGCTTAGACGAACAGGCTTATTTTGTTTTGGACTTGGGTGCTCTCCTTACGTATGAATACTTTATTGTACCTGATATCCTTTCTGTCAAGTTTATACAAGGCCTATATGCGGATTGTGCTGCCCAGTTTGCAGGTGTGACGAGTATTGGGCTACGAGCTCGTATTTTTCAAATTGGTCGGCATAGCCTCCTCGGGGGAATGGGTCCAACGTGGATTTATCGACATAATTGGTTTCTTATTCCTAACTATGTAGATACGAAATACTACAAAGGAACACCGACAGATAAATGGCAGTACAAGTTTTTATGGTACGGAGGGGAATTAGAGTACAAGTTTGCGATTAGCTCGAAGCTGGATTTTGCTACGATTTTTGTGCCTGGTTATCCTGACCTTATGGCATTTGCTGTTGGACTTAATTATAAGTTGTAAGCTGCTAACTAGAGCTTAAGAGATACAGACTTTTCCCGATATAATGTGTACTTTCAACATAGCAGTGCAACACGCTTCCCCTCTCTCCTTTGGAGCGTAGTGGAAAAGGGGAGAAGGGCGAATTTTTGGTCCGAATCCCTTAAAAACTCGTGGGCTTTTTGCTCACTCAGAGAAAAAAAGTTGTACCTTTGCGCCCGTATAGAGTCCGACGAGGCCCAAGAAGTCGCGTCGCCCCGTGCGTGTCGTGCCGTTTCGAAAGAAAAAGGTGCGGGCGGAAGGAGCGAAGCGCGCCCCCGAAAAAACCGTTTTATCACACAAATCACACATCTCATGTACGCAATCGTAGAGATCAACGGTCATCAGTTTAAGGTCGAGCAAGGCCGCAAGCTTTTCGTAGACCGCGTCCGCAATGCTGAAAGCGGACAAACTGTTGAATTCGACAAGGTGCTCCTCATTGACGCCGACGGCGCAGTGAAAGTGGGTGCTCCCACCGTCGCAGGTGCTAAAGTCGTGGCAGAAGTTACCACGCCCCTCGTAAAGGGCGACAAGGTACTCGTTTTCCACAAGAAGCGCCGCAAGGGCTATCGTAAACTCAACGGCTACCGCCACCAGTTTACCGAAGTCACTATTAAAGAAGTAATCGCATAACCACTTAACACACACAACACAATGGCACACAAAAAAGGTGTAGGTAGTTCGAAGAACGGCCGTGAATCAGCATCACAACGTCTGGGTGTTAAGATCTGGGGCGGACAGGCTTGCGTAGCCGGTAACATTATCGTTCGCCAACGCGGCACCGCTCACTACCCCGGCAAGAACGTGGGTATGGGTTCCGATCACACCCTCTACGCGCTCGCAGACGGCACTGTTGTCTTCAAGCGTGGCGCACGCGACCGCAGCGTCGTAAGCGTTGAGCCCAAGGCTGAAGCCTAAGCTCGTTTTGGTCCGCTCCCTCGGGTGGAGCGGCGGAGGCTTGCCCTCTTTCTTTTCAACCCGCCCGAACAATCGGCGCACTTCTCTCGCAGAGGTGCGCCGATTTCTTTTTAATTCCCTTGTAGACAAGTTGACTCGTTTGCCCGTTTGCTTTCCTTGTAGACAAGTCGACTCGTAGACGAGTAAACGCGTGAGATGGTTGCTTCGCGTGCTTCTCTCGTTTACGGGTTTACTTGTTTGCCCGTTTACTTGTTTGCCCGTTTACTTCCCTTGTAGACAAGTCGGTTCGTAGACGTGTAAACGCGTGAGATGGTTGCTTCGCGTGCTTCTCTCGTTTACTTGTTTACCCGTTTACTCGTTTACTTGTTTACTCGTTTGCCCGTTTACCCGTTTACTTTCCTTGTAGACGAGTAAACTGCATGCCGCAGCTGTGCGCAAAAGGAGCAAGAACGCGGTATAACGGCTGGGAAGATGGTGCGCGAGGGGTAGGAGCCGCGGGCGAGTGGGCGAATGCGCACGCGGCAGTGAGGGGCGTGCGGGCGATGAGTTGAACCATCGAGGCAAACGGGGTAGGGAGCAAAGGGAAAATGCACCAGCGGTCGGGAAAAGTGCTCGTGCGAGGTGTATTATAGATAGAAGAGGTGCAGGTGCGGCGAGTTGTCGGCGCGAAACTGCTGTGGGCCAACGGCCGTAAAGCTCCGCCCTGCGCATTTCCATTCCCGGTGCGTTTCTTCTCCTGCCAACCGCGTTGCTTCGTCCGTCAGCACCCCCGGTCTGCCGCTTTCCTCCTCGCATTTCTGCGCCCTCCGCGTTTCTTCTGCTGCGCAACTGTGTTTCTTCTGCTGTGCAACCGCGTTGTCAGTTGACCATCACCCCCTTTCGCGTTTATTTTTCCTCATTGGCCGCCGCGAAAGGCTTTGTTTTGCTAAATATCCGTGTCCGTCGGCTTGCGCCCCTCGTCGTTATCGTGCGAGGGGCGCAACTGTTTTTGGCTTTTCTCTCGCTCGTTTCCGGCTCGCTGCACCCTTTTTTTGTTGACAAGCGCTGTGTTTTCGCGGTCGGATGCTGAGTTTCCGTGCCGGTGTGCGGGCTTTTCCGTTCGCAGGGGCTGCGCTTCTCTCGCTTTAATGCAAGTTTTCGCCACCTCGTGTGGGGTTTTGGGGGCTTCGCGCAGCGCTTTCGCGGTTTAGCGCCCCGCTGCTCGGGCGCCGTTCGCCGCTTCGCCTCCGTTCGTTGCGGAGCGGTGGAAAAAGCGCGCCGATTTTCCACTTATCCACAATTTGTTTTCCACAGTCTTTTCCACGGTGTGGAGAAAATGTCCACCTTCCCGTGCGTTTCTCCCCGCCTTTCCGTTTTTCCACCGCCGGGCGCACCGATCCCCTCCCGCCGAGGGGAGGAAAAGTCCCCCTTCGCGCGCGCGTATATAATATAGGAGCGGAGAAAGGCAAAAGGGGCAGCGCGCCGTTCGCCGCCTTTCGTTGTGGAAGAGGGTTGCTCGGTGCGAGGGGTGCCGAGCGGTAGCTCCCGCCCCGTGGGGAAAGGCCTCACGGGAGGGCGGGGTTCGCAGAAAGGAGTGGGGAGTGCGTCGGCAGTGGGCTGCCGGGGCGCCCGTCGGGATGGGGCGAGCGAAAGCGGTCGGTCGGGCGCGCTCCGTTTGCACCCGAGTCGCAACGACAGGCGGGCAACAGGGGCGCCACGGCCGATGCGCTTGCACAATTCGCGCTCAATTTCAAATATTGTGTCCGAACGATGTGTCCAAATAATGATCAACGTCGGGAGATCGAACAAGTTTTTGCACAACTTTTCCACAGTCTTGTACATATCCCCCGTGAAAACCTCGTCGGCGCACCGCTTTTTTGAGAGATGTGCTGCAAATCAGAGCTTTACGCCATTTTCACGCCCCGCAGTCGTGAAAAAACACCCCGAGATACCCCAAGGTTCGGGGTAAAAGTCGCCGAGGAAAAGCGAGAGCTTGTGTGCGCGCAAAACCGCGTACGTCAACGCGCGTCCGCGGGACGCGACTACACGCTCACTCCTTCGCATCTCTCACACAATCAGTGAGATAGACCGCTGTTGGAGCGCGTGTGTTGCGCACGTACGGGGGACTTTTCGCCCTAAAACGGGGGATATTGTGCGGCGAAATGTTAAAAATGAGCCTCGGAATGAAGAAAAGTGCATTTACATTTGGCTGGTAAGGAATTTAACTGATACCTTTGCAGCGTAATCTATCGGAGTCGACAGGCCAAGGCCTCGTAAAACGACGATTTTCCACCGACCGGTTACTTCCTTCCGCCTTGGGAATACGGCGAGCGCCCAGCCTGCGCACCGCACAACCCGAAGCCCCCTCCAAAGATGAAACGACGAGCCGGAAAAGAACCAACCACGCGTTCACGCACGCTCAGTCCAAACATCGACCACGTGACCTCCGAGAGGAGAGAAGCCTAAGCACAGTACGGCAGCTTGAGCAACGAACTGGCACAAGAACGCAACCAGAGATGCCCAAACCGGCCAACGCGCGACCACCGACACAGCGGATGACGCGCCGGGCACGTCTAAGCGAGATGACGATAGAACTCATCACGAGATGACCCAGTGCAGCCAATGCACCGTCTTCGACGCGCCCAACGCCTGCGAAGAAACTTTTCTCCCAAAGATTCACCCCTCCCGCGCTCGAACGGACGCCGACGCCTACACGCAGGCCGCGCGTACCTATATATATGGGCGCACAACCGCCACATGCGACAACCGACAGCCGCTCGGCCGACTGTCACACCATAAAACAGAATCAACTATCCCACCGCCCCAACCGGTAAGTATACAACAACACCTAGATATGAAGAAATTCTTCTTGCTACTCACCCTCATGGCAGCCACCTTCATCGGGACAAGCGCACAGCAAGTCGTGATCAAGAACAATCTGCTCTACGACGCGACCTCCACGCCTAACCTCAGCCTCGAGTTCGGCCTGAACAAGAAGCAGACCTTTGACGTGCAGGTGGGATTCAATCCCTTCGACCTCGACAAGCAGGCCAACAAAAAGTTCAAGCACATTGCGATCCAGCCCGAATGGCGCTATTGGACGTGCGAACGCTTCAACGGACTCTTCTTCGGCATTCACGCCCACGCCGGACGTTTCAATGTTTCGAACATGAAGTTCCCCGGAGGTATCCTCCACACCCTCGAAAAGAACCGTTACGAAGGTTGGTTTGTCGGAGCCGGTGTCGGTATGGGTTACCAACTCGTGCTCAACCGTCGCTGGAGTCTCGAAGCCGAAGTGGGCGCCGGTTACGCCTATTTGGACTACGATAAGTTCCGCTGCAACACTTGCGGCAACCTCGAAGCCAGCAAAACCAAAGACTACTTCGGTCTGACCAAGGCCGCCCTCTCCGTAGTCTACGTCATTCGATAACCCTCACGTAAGCCCCTAAGCAACATGATTTTCAAATCTCTCTCTGTCATCGCATTGCTCTCCGCCGCGCTGGCGCTCCCGGCCCACGCCGCAGGAGACGTTCGGGGAAACGTCGGATTCACACCCGCCAAGGTGAAGGCCGGACGCGACAGCATCCGCATCGCCTTCGACGTGATCCTCGACCACGTTGACCTCGGCACCAACGCGCAGCTCAACCTCCGCCCCCGACTCGTGTCGCAAGACGGCACGCAAGTCTATGAGTTCGCCCCCATCTCGGTGGCCGGACGCAATCGCCACATCATGTGGCAACGCGGTGAGCGCACCACACCCCAACCCCTCCGCGCAAGAGGCGAACGCATGGTCGTGCCCGTCAGCATCACCGCACCCGCCTATGAGTGGACCCGTACTGCAAAACTCAACGTCGAAGAGCAAATCACCGGTTGCGCCTCCTGCGAACTCGAACGCCACGAGTTCACCGTAGCCGAACGCCTTTCGCGTGAACCCTATCGCCCCACCTTCTCGGTGGCCTATATTACCCCCGAGGTCGAAGCCGTTAAAGTGCGCTCCGAAAAGTTCGTCGCCCGCTTCAACTTCCGCGTCAACCGCACCGAACTCCTCCGCAATCTCGGCAACAACGCCGTTGAATTCGCCCGCGTTGACAGCGTGGCCAACGCCATCCTCGGCAACAAGGACGTGACGGTACGCACCGTGAACATCGATGGTTACGCTTCGCCCGAAGGACAAGAGGCCAACAACATCCGCCTCGCCGACGGCCGTGCCAAGTCGTTCCTCAAATACCTCGAACAAACCTACGGACTCTCCACCCGCCTCTTCCAAGTGCAAGGACACGGCGAAGACTGGGCCGGACTCCGCCAGTGGCTCACTGCCAACAACACGCAGTGGAACGCCCAACTCTTCGACATCGTCGACGGACAAGCACGCAATAATAACGCGCGTAAGGACCAACTCAAGAAACTCGACGGCGGCAACGCTTATCGTTTCCTCCTTGAGAACGTCTTCCCCGAACTCCGTCGCACCGAATACCAGTTCACCTACCAAGTGCGCAGCTTCAACGCTGCCGAAGCCATCGAGCGCTACAAGACCAACCCGCGTCTGCTCAGTCTCTCCGAACTCTACCTGGTGGGCAACAGCTTCCCCGAAGGTAGCGCCGAACGTCGTGGCGTGTTCGACACCGCACAGCGTCTCTACCCCGACGCACCCGTGAGCCGCTTCAACGCCATCGCCGGTAATTTGGCCGCAGGAAACAACGGAAACTTCACTGATTTCCTCGCCAACTTCCCTGCTTCTGCAGAACAGTTGAACAACCTTGGCGTGCACTACGCCCTCGCCGGCAACTACCAGCAAGCCGCTGAGTGTTTCCGCCGCGCAGGCAACCTGCCCCAAGCCGTTAAGAACCTCCAAGAATTGAGCAAGGTGGAGCGTTAAGACCTGACAAGGCGCCGAAAGGATGTCCTGCGAGTCTATACTCTTCCCCAATCAGATAATCCATTCAATAATCAACAATTTATTCGTTATGAAGAAACATCTTCTCCTCGCAGCAATGCTCCTCACGGCTACGGCCTCTGTGGGAACATTCTCTGCCTGCTCGAACGAAGAAATCAAGCCCTCCACCGAAAAGAAAGAAGTAGGTGGTACGACTTCGATGTCTATCCAGTTCGCTCTTCAGCTTCCCGATCGCCCTGCACGTGCTGCTGCCGACGGTCAAGATCTCAACGCTCCTCAGCACCACCACGTAGGTAAGTGGATGGGTTACGACCTTGTTGAAAGCGTAGACGTTTACATCTTCAAGGCTGACGCTGCCGCTACCGGTCCCAGCCAGTTCTCGCTCGAGAAGCAAGCTACCCTCGGTCCCACGGACTTCACGTTCGAACAGCCCAAAGCCGGTCAGCCCAACTACGCCTTCATCCGTCCTACCAAGGGCTTCAAGGTGGATCCGGGCAACAAGCGCGTATTCGTAGTAGTGAACCCCACGGCTGAAACCAAGGCTCACCTCGCTTCGCTCAATGACTTCGACGATTTCGCAGCGAAGTACAACGATGTACTCAAGCTCCAGACGGCTGCCGGTACTCCCGCTCCCACGAAGTACACCGAAACGGAAGCTACGGCTGCTGCCGCTACGACCGATCCCTTCACTGTGGCTGACCACGTAGCTCACTTGAACGGTACGGGTGCCAACCAGAGAGACGTCATCACGATGACCGGCCCTTATGGTGAGGTTACGGTTGTCGACGGTGTGACTGAGCCCCAAACGCTCAGCACCGCTGCTGCTCCCCCCAACCGCGCTAACGTTTCTGTACAGCGTGTGGTTGCTCGCGTACTCGTAACTTCCGATAAGGAATCTTACGACATCATGGGTGACGATCCCACGACTCCCACGGTTGAAACCGTTGATAACGGTGACGCTGTGAAGGTGGTGACCATCACGAACCTCACTTATGTTGTGGCCCAGGGTGAAAGCTCGTTCTACTTCGATCAGCAAAAGAGTGCAGATCCCACGAACTTCCAGTTCAAGACGCCCAACAGCGACTACATCCCCGTTGGTAACGCTACCGATCCCGGTGCTGACTACGACGTACCCCAAACTTTCGAGAAGTACGACTACACGGGTCTCTGGCGTAACAAGACCAACCACTTCGGCGGTCGCAACGTTGTGAAGAACGCTACTTACAACGCTAGCCTCGACAACGTGGTTGAGTACGTGAAGAACCAAGACGGTCTCCACGGTGAATTCATCCTCGCCAACACGCACAAGTACGACGCTGCCGATCGTGGTAACAGCGGCTACCGCAAGGGTAACACCGCTTACGTCCTCGTTCGCGGTAAGATCCAGCCCGGGTACGTTTACATGAACGACAAGACCGTTAACCGTGACTGGAAGACCACCAACCCGGACGACGATCTCTTCCTCGGTGACGACGGCAAGTTCTACCAGAGCGCTGCTGCCGCCAACGATCCCACCACCAACGGCAACGCTGCAGCTTCTGCCATGAAGGTGAAGAAGTTCGTTAAGGGTAAGGTGCTCTACTTCGTATGGGTGAACCCCGACAAGACGAGCGCAACGGAGTGGATTAACTCGCCCGCTATCCGTAACAACATCTACCACATCCAGATTAAGGGTATCGCTAACTACGTGTACAACTGGAACCCCCTCGTGCCCAACACGAACGAACCGGTAGATCCCACGAAGCCCGTTGATCCCAAGACGAACCCCCGTCGTCCGGACAACCCCAACAACCCGGATCCCCAACCCAGCGTGCCCGATCCCAACAACCCCGGCAAGGAAATCCCCGATCCCAAGGAGCCTCCCACGGACATCACTCCCAAGGATCCCCTCTCGTTGAAGGAAGCTTGGATGTCGGTTGACGTGACGATCCTCCCCTGGCAGGTTCACACCTTCGAACACATCCTCGGCAAATAATCTTTGTCAGTCCTTGTTGACATCGGTCAACTGATCATTGTCAACAACGAATATACCCGCGGCGAGGGAGAAATCCCTCTCCCTCGCCGCACTTTTTTTTTCTCTTTCTCTTTTTTCTCACATCACGATGAATTTACCTAACAAGCTTACCGGAGTGTTTTTCACCTTAGGACTGGGATTGCTCCTTACAGGCTGCGAATCCATGTTCCACGATGACCTCGACAACTGCCCCCAGGCTGTGTATGTGAAACTCTACAACACGACTTGTAAGGCAGATTCCATCGGGCTGAACACACAAACCAACGTTCACCTCTTTGCCTTCGACAAGGACAATCGTCTCGCGGCGAGCGCTGAACTTAAGGACATCGATCTCGGCAACCAACAAAAGGGTTTCACAGAGATCAAACTCCCCATCAACAACCCCACCCCCGATCAAGATCGCGTCTACAACATCTACGCCTGGACGGGAGTGAACGGCAAATTCAATGTCTCCGACGCCAAAATCGGCAAGAAGAAGAGCGAAGTCTTCGCCTCTCTCCGTTATGGTGCTGACAACAACTATATGAATTTGGCCAACGACCGTGTCTATCATGGACAATCCAACCACTCGGTCGTACTGAAGAACCCTGCAAAGAACGGAACGCAGGAACAGCACATCGCCGTGTCGGTCGGCGAACTCACTTACCGACTCAATGTTTCCGTAGTACTCGACAAATCGATCCGCGAGCGCAAGCAAGCGCCTTCGGTACGCGAGTTCGGACTTGAAATCAAATCCGGCAACGGATCTTACAACTACGACGCAACGCACCCGTTGAATCCCCCCCCGCTATCGTCTACCCGACGAACGGCCCCGTGGTGTACGGCGACACGGCACTCACTGCCAAATATACGCTCCTCGACCTCGAATCCGGCCTCGGCAGCTCCGTGCGTATCTCGCACAGCGCCAACGGACAAACCCGCGACGTCGACATGCCCGCCGATATCCAACACGACCTCATTGCCGCTATTCTCGCTTACGCCAGCAAGCCCGAGAACAAGTTTAACTTCAATCCCAACTGCGAACACGACATCGACGTCAAGTTCCTCATCAAGGATAAGTGCAACGGATGCGGACAGTACATGTGTGCCGGCGTCTTCATCAACGACTGGTTGGTACACACTTTTGAGTTCGTGTTATAATAAGAACCCCATTCTCAGTGTAAAGGCGGCCTCAGTGCCGCCTATACACCCCCCTCTCCACCGCGCCGAAGCACTCAGCACGACGCTTTTCACAATATGACTATGCTCCCTTTGAACGACATTTTACACCGCACCGGACTCGCAGCGAGCCTCGCTGTGCTCCTGGCTTTCACAGCAGGATGCAAGCAAGAGTTTATCGGACCGGAAGAGCCCAAGGCACCGGGGTCTGTGTATATGTCGGCTGCCGTAAGTATTAGAGGCGTGGCCGGCACGATCAACACCAGTGCCGACTTTGAAGACCGCGTCAAGACGGTGCGACTCATCATTTGCGACACGCCCAGCGGAGCGGTGCTCTATAACAAAATGCACACGGTCGCTGATTTCACCAATCAGCCCGAAGGCCAAACCACCGTGTGGTCGAAGCCTTTCAAACTCACCGAAGGGCAGCGCGACTTCTTCTTTATTGCCAACGAGCAAGACTGGGGACTCACCGTTCCCCTCACCGGTATCACCAACCGCGCACAGCTCTTTGCCAACAACGCGCTGACGCACATCGCTTTCCCCGCGGGCTATCGCCCTTCAGAAGCCAAGCCCATGCTCATGACCCGCGTCTATCGCAACATGACCATCGTGGCAGAGCGCAACGGTAAGGGTAAACTCCAAACCGACCCGCAGCACTTCGAAGCCGACGGCGACGAACAAGTGGAACTCATCCGCTCGCTCGCCAAAGTGAAGCTCACCCTCAAAGGGGTGGTGCAGGTCGACGAAGTAGGCGGCGCACCCAAGGCGACCGACATCAAGTTCAAGCGCGTCATCCCCTTCAAGGGACTCTCGCTCGTGAACGTGCCGAAGTACTTCTCCCTCTTTGTCAACCCTTACTTCCAAGGCGACGACTATCCCACCAACGGACAGTTCTCTACTGACTTCTATGCGCCCACAGAGTTGGCCGAAACCAACAGTTTCACCAAGGCGCAGATGCTTGCCAACTCGGAGGCGCACTACCTTGCCCTCAGTGAGCAACCCGGACAGCCCACCACGCTCTACGATTACGTCACTTCCTACTACGTTCCCGAATACCTCCGCCGCGTCGACACCAACGATCCCGCACTGCCCGGCTTCGTAACCGGATCCACGTCCTTCTATATCACCGACGGTGGCAACAACGACTACTACAAGTTCTCGATTTGGCAAAGCGCTTTCACCGAGAACCAACAGGAAGTCAAGACCGGTGCTTACTACGTGCTGCCCAACGCGGCGAACTATTCGAAGTTCTCCACTGTGCGCAACAACGCCTACGAGATTACGGCAAAAGAAGGTTTCCAACTCACGCTCAATTATAACATTGAGGACTGGTGTACGGGTAAAATCGGCCGCGTCTATGCCGGATATAACTTCAATGTCGTAGTAGACGAACCCACTTTCCCCGGCGGTGCCTCCACGGTGCGCATCATCACGGCCGAGAAGGGACTCGTACAGCTCGGACTCGTGGAACTCGTGCCGCGTGTCAACAATGCGAAGTTCATTGTGGGTAGTGACAACCTCGACAAGCTCCGCTTCGGCAACCAAGCCGGTCAGAGCGCTTTCCAAGAACAAACCGAGGCCAAACTCCAACTGCCCACGGAACCTGCAGCACCGGGCACTCCGATCTTCGACATCAAATACAATAATAAGGTCGTCTACACCGTCAAAAGCGAATAACGATGAAACTAATCCATACGCTCAGCATCGCACTCCTGGCCGTCGCGGCGATTCTTTTGGGCGCTTGCAACAAGTCCTATGTACCCGACGGACCTTCCGGCGGTGAAGGTAAACTCCAACTCCGCTTCGGCGCCGAGGATCTCGTGCAGCGCGATACCCGCGGTATTGCCACACCGGCAGAAAATCACGTCGACAAGGTGGATGTGGTCTTCTTCCCAAGGACAGAACAAAAAGCCCATCACCCCCAACTCGGGCGGCGCTGCTGCCGGCTATTTCCACTTCGAATCCGGACAAGTCGGCGACTGGTTGAACAACGATCCCTCCACGCAAACGGTTTATCTCCCTGTCAAAGCAGCGGACGTAAACGGTTTGACTGCCATCACCTTGCTCAATCTCTCCGATGCCGTGCGCAGCCGTTTGGCCGTCGGCGCAACCGATGAGATCACAACGCTCGATCAGCTCCAAAAAGCCGTCTCACAGACGATTGCAACGGTCAACGATCTGAGTACGCCGCTCCTGATGACAGGAACCAAAGCGGTGAACTTGCCAACCCCAACACACAGGACAACAAAATCGAGGTGAGCGTCAAGCGTGCCGTTTCCCGTTTCGATGTAGTGCTTTATTATAATTGGGACAAATTGATTCCCAATCAGCAAAAAGGCCTCTACACCTATAAAGATTTCCCCGGCAAAACTTATGTGGGTGTCAATGACGACATCACGAGCCGCGTAGATGGTGCGAAAACGCAAATCGCCGACCTTACCGCCATCCCCGCTCCGCTCACCCCGGCCGATGCCGTGCCCACTTCTGCGCTCCCCACGGTCTATGTCAACGAATATGACATCACCGGCAAGACCCCGGCCGATGCGCCTGCCCCCTACATCTTGCTCGAACTCCCTGCCAAATTGGGCGACGGCAATCCCCTTGCCGGCATCTTCCCCCCCTCCCGCCGGCGGCGACTTCAGCAACGATGCCGTAAAATGCTACTACAAAGTGCTCCTTCCCCGCAAGATCGATCGTAACTGCCGTTACGTCCTTCATGCACACGTCGTAGGCCCCGGCTCTCCCAGTCCCGACAATGCTGTCGTCCTCGAATTTAAGATGACGGTAATGAAGTGGAACGCAGTGACCGTGCCCGGCTACTACGCTGATGATTATGTAGAAGATCATCTCTAATTCTTAGCGAGTACAACGCCACTCTTATGGGGCGAACGTCTGACGTACGTTCAGCCGTTCGCCCTTTATGCTCTATTTTCTCTCAGCAGCCAACCACGAAATGACTAAGAACATTTTTCTCCTTTTGAGCGCCGCAGCCGTGCTCAGCTTCACGGCCTGCTCCGCCGACGAAGAAACGCAATACCCTGCGTCCAAGCCTGAAAAGATTGCTTGGAAAGTCGATGTCCGTTCGCAAACCGGCGAATCGGTCAACACCGATGCCGCGGACAAAGAAGACCAGGTTGACAATGTCATCCTCGCCGGTTCGCCCTATGTCTCTACGCTCACGGGTAAATCTTTCGACGTTGCAACCGGTGGAACGAACACCGCAGTTTTCAACGTAGAGAGCTTCCTCGGAAAGAAGGACTTCTTCTTCGCCGCCAACCTCAAAGCCGACGATGCTGAGCGCATGGGCATTTCCGGTGTGGAAACGGACTTCAATAAACTCGAGTTCAACACGAAGGATTACATCCGCGGTTTCTTTGGCAACGATGCGAAGAAGCCCATCCCCATGAGTGCAGCCCTCCGCGACGTGGAGTCGCCCACGAATGCAGTCAGTGGATTGACCTCGCTGAGCAAGAGCGAAGTGAAGCTTGAGCGTCTCTTTGCGCGTATCGACATCGTTCCCAGGGCCGAGGACGGAGGATATAATTTCGGATTCCTTCCATACGAATTCACGATCACCGGCATCCGTTTGCTCAACGTCCCTGCGAAGTTCTCTGTCGGAGGACCCATTGCCAACTACGATCTCAAGCACAAGGCCTCGGCTACAGACTACCCCTATCTCGATCCGATTCAACTCCCCCTGGGTACGCCTACGGTCAATAATTCTATAAAGACTTATCCCACCATTTCGGTTTATCTTCCGGAGAACTATGTGTCTCACCCGGTTTTCGGTGCACAAGATCTAAATGGCATGACCTATCTTGAGATTACTTATACTGCGCGTTGGACAAGCGATGCAACAGGAAAAGAGTTTGCAAAAGAAGAAGGGTATCCCGAGCCTAAAAGCGGAAAATGCTACTACCGCATCGGCGCAGGAGGCAACAACACTCCTCACTACGGACAAATCCGTCGCAATGCAGTTTATACCTGCCATTTCACTTTAGGTGAATCGTTCAGAAAAAGAGGCGGTAACTATATCCAAATCGAAGGACGTGTCATCAACTAAACATTCCCATCTGCAATGAAAAAGAATTCCTTACCGATTCGCAGTCTCACGGCTGCCCTCAGCGTGAAGCGAAGCTTGCCCGCCATTCTGGCTGCCGGCTTGCTGATGGGATCTTTCGCACAGCGGGCACAGGCGCAAACCACGACCCCCGTCCAGTCCGAAGAAACCACTCACAACCTCCTCGACCGCGTTGTCCTCATCAAGGCTTCGGCCGCCGGCAAGGTGAAATTCACCCTTGCGCCCGAAGATCCCACGAAGGTGACCCGCGACCACTGGCCCATCGTCTTTATCGACTACGAGAACGACGGCAAGAACATTCGTCAGATGTACAACCTGACCGAAGATCGTGAGTTCGAGGTGAATGTGTCCGCCACCCAAGGCGGTGAGATCAAGATCACGGGTGAAGATGGTATGTGGAAACTCGTTTCCGCTTCGCAAACGCTCAAAGATGCCACCTTCAACACCGCATCTGCCCTCCGTTATGTCGATTTGCACGACAATGTACTCGGAACGGCCAACGCACAGGGTGAGTACGCCCTGCAGTACGGAAGTAGTAACATCGAAACGCTCAATCTCGCAACAAACAAGTTAAAGAAATTTTGTACCCACTGGCATAGGCTCAACGGTTCGCGAGTTGAACCTTTCCGAGAATCTGCTCGCCGACTTCAATGCAATAGGCTTTGATAAGGTTCATATCTTAGATCTGTCTAAGAACCTCCTGACCGGCATTACTAAACGCTATGATGGAACCTCATACGCAAATGATGCGTTTAAGGAGGCTAACTGGACAGTTTATAAAGGCGGTAATGCCACGGCTTTCAATAAAGCTCTTGGTAACAATCCCGCAGACCTCTACACGGATCGTACCTTGGCAGACGATGCGATGATCAATTTGACCATCAATAAGCTGAACATCGCCACGCTGACCAAGAAGCCCAACAATCTCCCCAAGGAGCACTACTACTATACGCTGCAGCAGCGCTATGAGGTGCCGCTTTCTCCGCAAGGCAACGACGTTTGGCACCCCCTCCAGACGATGAATCTCAGCAGTCAGCTCAATGCAACAGGTGTAGCCGGCTCGGAGAAGACCACGCGTTATGAGGTGTGGCGTGAAATCGATGCCGCGACCGACCAATATGTGCGTGTGCCCGCCACCGATTATCAGATTAATGGCGGTAAAATCACCTTCCGCCGCGGTTATGGTCAGACTGCTCGCCTCTTCGTGGCGATGACCACCGAGGCCTTCAACACCGATGGCTATCCGCTCGAATCCTTCGAGCGTGGAACGACGCCCATCACGACCGACGGTTTCGACGCTGTGCTCAAGCAGCCCGAAGGCACCGCGTCCGGCGACCGTCGTACCTATTTCGCCACCGTGAAGGCCAAGGGACAGAACGATGTCGGTGACGGTGAGACCCGTGTACTGGCAGAGCGCTTCTTCCGTACCAACACCTTCACCCTCGACGCCAGCGAATTGAACTATTGGTATGGTTATATCAACAACGACTGGGCCAACGCCGAGAACTGGACGGGACGTTTCGTACCGAACACCCTCGTAGGCGACTACGCCAACAACAAAAAGTCGGACGTAGTCTTCGCCAGCGTCAATACCAACCCCGCCGGATCAGATATTGCACCCTATGGTGAAACGGCCATTCGCGACCTCTATGCCGACCAAAACCGCGTAGTGCGCAACTACATCAACGCCACCGAAAACGGTCGTGCCATGGTTGCTACCCCGGGTAACCAAATTCTCCTCAAAGAGAAGGCTTATCTGTGGGATCTCGTGCCTAGCCCGCTTAGCCCACAGGATCACTAAGAGAGCGTGGCGTAGCCGAATACACCGTCGTGCAGGCCGAAGAAGGTAAGCCCAACGGTACCTTCCTCATCGAGAAGCCCGCCGACAACCCCAACTACAAGGCGAATGTTGAAATGTTTGCCAAGTCGTTCGACGGCAACCGCAACAAGACCTACGCCACCTGGCAATACTTCGGTTCGCCCGTCAAGTCCGCCAACCGCGATCAGTTGCCTCTCGAAAGCACCTGGGTGCGCAAGTACAACCGTACGCTCAACGTCCCCAACTCCGACGAGAAGTGGGAAGACGTCACCACCGGTACGCTCACGCAGGGCGAGGCTTACGAAATCACGCAGCCGAAACCCGCCAACTATCGCTTCATCGGCGAACTCAACACCGGCGACTTCACCTTCAACGTGAACGGTATGGCCTCGGCCACCAACTATCAGGATATGAACATCCTGGCCAACCCCTACACCGGCGCGATGAACATCGAGAAACTCGACTTCTCCGGTGCTACGGCAGCCGACAAGGTGGTCTACCTCTTCAACACCGGTTCGCGTAAGGACTGGATCGCCAACAACGGCGCCAACGCGACGATCAACACCGGCGTCACCGAAGGTCAGTACACCAAGGCCATCCCCGCCAACCTCGCAGGTTATGTTAATGGTATGCCGAAGGACATCCCGTCGCTCTCCAGCTTCATGGTCAAGAGCACCGGAGCCGGTACGCTCAAATACCGCTATGCTGACCTCGTCAATGTGGTGGCTACTGAAAACCGCGCGCCCGAACGTCGCTTCCACTCCCTGGCTGTCGATGTCGAAAGCGCCAAGTCGGCCGACCGCCTCTGGCTCGTTCAAGCCGAAGGTACCACCGATCGCTACGACAACGGTTGGGACGGTGAAAAGATCTTCGCACCCGGTGAGACGGCGCTCTACGCCATGCAGGACCGCAGCTACCAAGTGACGACGACCGAGACCATCGGCGAAACGAAACTTGGATTCGTGCCCGCAGAAGGCGAGCAGAACTACAAGCTCACCTTCCACATCGACGGAGCAGACGGCGCTCAGGAGTACACCCTCCTCGACAAGCGCACCGGACTCACCCGCGCCATCCACGACGGCGACACCTATGAGTTCACCGCAGCCCAGGGCGATGCAGCACACCGCTTCACCATCCTCGGCAACGGCGCGAAAGCCACTGCTGATCAGCGCGGATTCCAAATCTCGGCCGACCTGCGTCGCAACTTCACCGTCAAGAACTTCACTGACGAACCCGCCGAAGCCCTCGTCTTCGACGCCGCCGGTAAGATTCAAGCCCGCTTCAAGGTCGAAGCCGGCAGCGAAAACACCGGAACCGTCGTTATGCCGGGCGCCTATGTGGTGCGCGTGTCCAACAAGGTCACCACACTCACCCAGCGTTTCGTCATGCCCTAAGGATTCCCCCTTGCTCAATATGCCCTTCGGGGCTAAATACTCCACCGCTCGCACAGCTTCACAGCCCGTGCGAGCGGTTTTTTGTACACGGTTGGGGAGCATCCGCGATTTTCCCCGCGGGCTTTCGCCCATTTCGCACCGCCCATCACGAAAAAATCCGTAACTTTGCCCACACAACCTGCCCATCTCCTCTCCCGACGGTGAGGGAAGGCAAAACGCAGCGCAGCCCTTTCGCCCTTTTCGCTCACAGCGCGGCAAATGGCGCGCCCCTTCCACTTAATCCCCCATAGACATTATGGCACAAATCAGCAAACAAGAAGCCCTCGACTACCACGAAAAGGGCCGTCCCGGCAAGATTGCCGTCGTTCCCACCAAGCCCCACGCCACCGCCCACGACCTCTCCCTCGCCTACAGCCCCGGCGTGGCCGAGCCTGCCTCGAAATCGAAAAGCAACCCCAAGACGCCTATCGCTACACCAACAAGGGCAACCTCGTGGCCGTCATCTCCAACGGCACCGCCGTGCTCGGTCTCGGCGACATCGGCGCCCTGGCCGGCAAACCCGTCATGGAAGGCAAAAGCCTCCTCTTCAAAATCTACGGCGGCGTCGACTCCTACGACATTGAGGTCGACGAGAAAGACCCCGAACGCTTCATTCAGGTCGTAAAAGCCATTGCCCCCACCTTCGGCGGCATCAATCTCGAAGACATCAAAGCCCCCGAGTGCTTCGAAATCGAGACGCGCCTGAAAGCCGAACTCGACATCCCCGTCATGCACGACGACCAGCACGGCACCGCCATCATCTCTTGCGCCGGTCTGCTCAACGCCCTCCAAGTGGTGGGCAAGCGCATCGAAGACGTGCGCATCGTCGTCAACGGTGCCGGTGCGGCCGCCATCTCATGCGCCCGCCTCTACCTCTCCTTCGGCGCGCGCCGCGAAAACCTCATCATGCTCGACTCGCGCGGCGTCATCGCCCAGTCGCGCACCGACATCAACGCCCAGAAGCGTGAGTTTGCCACCGAGCGCACCGACATCCACACCCTCGAAGAGGCCATGCGCGGCGCCGATGTCTTCGTCGGCCTGTCGAAAGGCAACGTCGTGAGTGCCGACATGGTGCGCAGCATGGCCGAGCGCCCCATCATCTTCGCCCTCGCCAACCCCGTGCCCGAAATCACCTACGAGGAGGCCAAAGCCGCCCGCCCCGAAGTGCTCATGAGCACCGGCCGCACCGACTATCCCAACCAGATCAACAACGTGATCGGCTTCCCCTACATCTTCCGCGGTGCCCTCGACGTGGCCGCCACCGCCATCAACGAGGAGATGAAACAAGGTGCCGTGCGCGCCATCGCCGCCCTCGCCCAACAGCCCGTCCCCGCCTATGTGGCCGAGGCCTACGGACTGAAGGAACTGACCTTCGGCGCCGACTACTTCATCCCGAAGCCCGTCGACAAGCGCCTCATCGTCGAAGTCTCCGCCGCCGTGGCGCGTGCCGCGATGGAAAGCGGCGTGGCGCGTCGCCCCATCGAGGATTGGGACGCCTATCGCGCCCACCTCGCCACCCTCATCGAGGAATAAAGCGGCGAACCGACTCTTATTCGTCAAACGCTTAACGCGAGCGTCACTCCGTAGTGGAGTGGCGCTCGCGTTTTGTCTTTTTGCCCGTGCGCCCACTGCTTTGTCAGCATGGCGATGGGAGGAATAATAAAACCCGAGCGGCACGCTAATCGTTAGCGTGCCGCTCGGGTTGATGGGTCGACGCGTTTATTGTGTCAACTCGTCGGTTGTGGGTTCCGCCGCGTGGGCGTTTGCTTTCGCTGTTTGCGTTCGCGGAAATACTTTTCGATGACTCCGGTGCCGCCGATGACGAAGCCCATCATCAGCGCAGGCCACAGCAACGCCCAGGCCTGCTGCAACGGAAGGTGAGTGAACATTTCGACCAAAAGCCACAGGCCCATTATGATGAAGAAGGACCGAAAGAAATAGAGTGTAAGTTTCAGCATAAGATTTGAACCTTGGGAAGATACTTAGAACACTTGTCTTGCGCCGGGCGGAAACCGGTTGTCCCGGCCGGACGATCAACGAGAGCAATGTCCCCGGGCGGCGGCATCTCTCGTGTTTTATTTTAGTGGAGACTGCGCGTTCAGGGCGATGTGCCCCTCATTGCGCGCCTTGTGTGTCGGGGGAGCGACGACTATTCGTCCTTATCTTTGCGGCGGATCACGCTGAACAGCGTGAAGCCGATCAACGCTGCCAGAAAGGCCAAGCGGACCAGTGTGGTCGTGGGCGAAGGCGTCGAGGTGAAATAAAAGACGGCCATCACCATCGCCAGAGAGAGGAGGATTTTTAGAAATTTGGGCATTGGATGGGAGGTTTGTTGTTTCGACGGGCGTGCAAAACGGCACCGGTGCACCTGTTGCTTTGTTCACTCGTTGGGCGGGCTACTCGTTTCCCCGTCAACTTGTCTATCGGTTCACTCGTCCGCCGGTCTACTTGTTTACCTATCTACTCGTCTACCTGTTCACGCGGCTCACATTCTTCCGCGCACGGCGGGGAGAATCATGGCCAACTCTTCGACCACGCGCGAGCGTTCGAAGCCCTCACGGATGACGGCCAGAATGGTGTCGTCGCCCGCGATCGTGCCGCAGAGGCTCTCGGGGTTGTGGGCGTCAATTTCGGTCGTGATGCTCGTCGCATAGCCCGGACGGGTGCGCATCACGACCAGATTGCCCGAGAACTCCATGCTCAGAAAACCCGAGGTGCGGAGAAATTCAGGTGTGTGGAGCGAAGGGGCGATTTGGCGAACATAGGCCGGGTGCTCGGGCAGCACATACCGATAACCCTCCTCGCTCGACACCTTGGCGGCTTTGAGCTTTTGGAGATCGCGCGACAGCGTGGCTTGTGTCACCGGGTAGCCCTCTGCGCGCAGTACTTGAAGAAGCTCTTCTTGACTCCCGACAGCGGCTCGCCCCAAGATCAGGCGTAGCATGTCCAGACGTTCGTTGCGACTACTCATATTTTTGCGTGGTTCGTTTTTTTATCCAAAGGCAAATATACAACTTTTTGACGAGAATGGACGGTTTTCGCTTAAAAACGCTCACTTTTTTTGCGCGTAGAGTCAACCGGCAAGTGCAAAATTAGGCTATTCTTTTGAAGAACTCTGCTTTTGGTGTTTCAAACCTCAGCTTTTGCCTTGGTCTACTATTGATTTTCTTCTGTATACTCGCAATCTTTTTATCGGTAAGATTATCGAAGTTGGTGTGCTTTGGAATATATTGTCTGATGAGTTTGTTTGTATTTTCTATCGCTCCCTTTTGCCATGAGGCATAAGGATCTGCGAAATAAACGACTGCCCCCAAATACTTTGTAATGAGCTTGTGTGCGGCAAATTCAGGGCCGTTGTCAGTGGTTATGGTCTTGATGTGTTTCTTGTAGGGTAGCAGCAGACGTCTGACGGCTTTTGGCCAACGGCTCGGACTTCTTTCCATGCGCAAGTTTGGTCATAAAGAGCATGTTTGTGGAACGTTCCACGATTGTGAGTATGGTGTGGTTGTGAGCATCCACAATCAAATCCATCTCAAAGTCCCCAAAGCGTTTTCCGTCCGCCTGCTCGGGACGCGAGTGAATGCTCGTTCTCTCGGCAATGGGAAAAACGCTTGTATTTGGGTCTGCGCCTATATTTGAGCTTGTGGCGGGTGTGTCGCGCCAATTCTCCGGTTGTGTCGGCATGGATCAGGTTGTAGATGCATTGATGTGAGACACCGATGCCTTCCTTCTTCAACACGCCCGATATTTGTCGTGGTGACCACTGTTCTTCGATGATGAGTTGTTTGATTCTCCACACCAATTCCGGAGCAAGGGCAGCATTGCGTGTGGAACGCTTGCGACGTTCCATCGCCTTGTCGTGCGCCTTGAACCAAATATACTTGCCCGACGGGGTGCTGTTGCGTCTTAATTCACGAGAAAGCGTGGATTGGCTGATTCCCACGATACGTGCGATCTCTTTTCTTGGGCATTTTCTTTGCAGCAAGGCAAAGATTTGCGACCTTTGCTCCGAGGTTAGTTGTTTATACATACGCAATACAAAGATAATTAATCTCCGAGAGTCCTCGAAAGGGGACTCTTTTTTTGTATTGCCGGTATCGCTCTTCGGGGCTACGCGCCCCGGCCGCTAGGCCAACCCGCGGTGTTTTTCATAGATTAGAGCCTATGAAAAAACGAATGATTTGTTGCACTTCGATTTTGAAAGTACGGCGAAAGTCCCCTGTTTTTGTAGTTTAGTGTAGAACACAGAGATTCGATATATACGGGAAATTCTATGCTCTGTAACATCATCTCTGCCGACCGAATGGGGAGAAATGTGTAGATTGTGCGCCCGCTCTCGTCCTTTCGCCCACCGCGATCGAGGGCGGAGATTGTTTCATTCATTACCTCCATCTCCTTTTTTTCTTCCTATGATTTACGGCTATATTCGTGTGAGCAGCGACAAGCAGACCGTCGAAAACCAGCGCTATGAGATCCACCGCTTTTGCCACATCCACAGTTTGCACATCGACGGTTGGATCGAAGAGACCATCAGCGGCACGGCCGCCTACACGCGCCGCGCCCTCGGCCGATTGCTCGGTAGGGTGGTGCCCGGCGACACCATCATCTGCAGCGAGCTTTCGCGCTTGGGGCGCAACCTCTTTATGATTATGGAGATTCTCAATCTCTGCATGACGAAGGAGTGCCGCGTGTGGACGATCAAAGACAACTATCGTTTGGGCGACGACATTCAGAGCAAGGTGTTGGCCTTTGCCTTCGGACTGTCGGCCGAGATCGAGCGCAATCTCATCAGTCAGCGCACCCGCGAAGCCCCTCGCGCGGCGGCGAGCCGAGGGCGTGGTGCTCGGCCGACCGAAGGGGCGTCGCACCGCGCCCGAGAAACACAAGCTCTATCCCAGCGCCGCCTCATTGCCGCCCTCTTGGCCGAGGGCGTACCCAAGCGCCAGATTGCGCGCATTTGCCGTTGCGACCGCAACACCTTGGCGCGCTTCGTGGCCGAGGGGCGCGCCACGGCCGACTGACCGCGGGGTGTTTTTGTTCTGACGCAACATCCCTATCTTGACGCACAAGCGGCAGACCCTCGGAAGGGTCTGCCGCTCGTGGGGGCGCGGGTGCTGTTGGGCTGTGGTGGTCTCTCGTCGAGGAGGGCTTTGGCCTTGTGCGGTGGGCAAATGAGCCTTTTCCGCCAGCACGCCGCCCCCTGCGCCTTCCCCGCCGAAGAGAGTTGGGTGATCCTTTCGCCCATCGAAGCCTCCATCAAGCGCAAAATCGAAGCTGTCGGCACACCGCTGAGCGAGTGGGACATCTCGATCAACTATGGTATTAAGACGGGTTGCAACGAAGCGTTCATCATTTCCACCGCTCGGCGCGACGAAATCCTCGTCGCCTGCCGCGATGAAGCGGAACGCGAACGAACCGCCGAACTCATACGACCCATTCTCCGCGGCAGAGATATTAAACGCTACGGCTATGAGTGGGCGGAATTGTGGGTAATACATTCCGTGGCACTTTCCTAGCAACTTTGATGAGGCTATCAAAGGGGCATCCGAAAAGGCTGAGCATAGCGTTTCGAGAACAATATCCCGCAGTCTATGCGCATTTGCTTCTATACAAAGAGCCACTCTCAAAACGTAACCAAGCAGAAACAGGAATCCGCTATGAATGGTATGCTTTGCAAAGATGGGGTGCGAATTATTGGGAGGATTTCGATAAGCCTAAAATTGTATGGGGTGAAATCTCCGATCGCAGTAAATTTGCTTTTGAAGAAGAAGGTAAATACATACCCGAAGCAACAACTTTTTTCATGACAGGAAAGGATCTACCTTATTTATTCTACATACTCAACTCTCCTCTTTCCGAGTGGCTCTTTTCGAAAGTCGGAACAACGACGGGAGTTGGTACCGTGAGATGGAAGAAATACACCATTCTTTCTCTCTTAGTTCCAAACATCAAGGATGAACTTCGCTCTCAATTTAGCGAGCTTGTAAACCTTTTGATGAAAGGACGATTATCATTGGACGAATTTTCTGCAAAAGCCAACCGCACGCTAAATGAATTTATTGGACTCACAGAAGAAGAAATCGCTTATGTCGAGAATTTCTACCCTTCACTTTGAAAGTCAAACACTTGTTCTCGCTCTTCTTTTGTGAGGTCATACAAATCAAATAGGCATTCATCAATCAGCATTGCCTTTTCTGTGGTGTACTCTTGCTGAATGTCTTGTACAAGCTCTGCAAATTGAGCATTCGTATCTTCATCAACCAGCAAAATAGGTATCTTATCGAAAAAGACTTTGCTTAGCTCCCGAGTACCTCCTAATAATTCGGGAAAGTTATCGCGGAAGCAAAACTTAAACAACGAAGAGCTCAAGAATGCGGTCAAAAAGCCCAGTTTTTTACCCGTTACAATAAAACATTTTTTTGGTTCGTTAAATAGCCATTTTTCGTCGTAGTAAAACGGCAAGAACTTAGTCATATTGGGATAGATAATCTTTGGCTTATCGAAATCCTCCCAATAAGCGCAGTTCCTTAGATTATAAGGTGTGGCTCCCTGGTCGTCTCGCACAGCGATTTTGTCCCAATACTGATCGAGGTGCGCCTTGACCGCGGGATACTCCTCAATGTCGATGCGCGGAAATTTTCCCCGAACGCCGTTGTGCGTGCCGATAAGCCCACAACTCCGCCCACTCGTAGCCGTAGCGTTTAATATCTCTGCCGCGGAGAATGGGTCGTATGAGTTCGGCAGTTCGTTCGCGTTCCACTTCATCGCGGCAGGCGGCGAGGATTTCGTCGCGCCGAGCGGTGGGGATAATAAAGGCCTCGTTGCAACCGGTGAGCACTCCGCGATAAATGTGGATGTCCCACTCGCTCAGCGGTGTGCCGACGGCTTCGATTTTGCGCTTGATGGAGGCTTCGATGGGCGAAAGGATCACCCAACTCTCTTCGGCGGGGAAGGCGCAGTCGAGCAGGAGGTGCACGTCGGTATCTTCGGCGGCGAGGAAGCGGCGGGTGGCGGCACCATAGGCGGCGCGCATCCACTTGTTGGAGGTGATGAGACAGAGGTGGCCGCCGGGAGCGAGGAGGCGGCGCGAGAGTTCGTAGAAGAGGGAGTAGATGTCGCCGCGCTTATCGAAGGTGGAGTAGCCGGCCTCGGCATAGCGGGTGGCGAGGAGGCTGCCGTTGGCTTGGAGTTGGATGTAGGGCGGGTTGCCGATGACGATGTCGAAACCGCCACGGCCTTCGCGTTCGAAGACATCGCGGAACCACGTGTGCCAGAGGAAGCATTCGGTGGGCGGGAGGGTGTGGTGGGCGTTGATGTAGGCCACGGGGGCTTCGACCTGCTCGACGAAGGCTTGAAGGCGGGCTTGCTCTTTGCGCTGTCGGGGGGTGAGGGGGCAGAGGCGGCGTCGAGATCGGCGAGAGTACGACGCGCCTGCTCCAAGCGCGGGGCGAGCGACCAGAGCACGGCGGAAGCTACGCGGCGGTGGAGGGAGGTGCGCAGGCGGAGGCGCTCTTCGTGGTCGCCGGTGTCGAAGGCGCGCTCGAGATTGCGGCGGAAGGTGGCGCAGGCCTCGGCGGTGGCAAAGCCCACGCGGGCAGCGTCGAGGTCGACGGCGCCGAAGAGGTCTTGCTGAACGGGGGGCGCGACGGCACCGGCCTCGGCAATGTGGCTGAGGTCGACGTCGGCAATGCGCTCGAGCAGGAGTCGCCCCTGCATGATCTTGTAGTCGAGGTGCGGAAGGGGAGGGGCGTGGGGGCGTCGACGATGAGGGCGAGCCAGAAGCGCAGGCGGGCGATGTCGACGGCGCCGCGCTCGATGTCGACACCGTAGATGTTGTGGCGAATGATGTGGCGCTTGAGGTCGGCGGCGGTGCGCCGGTCTTCGAGCAGGGGGGTGAGGGCGGTGCGGCAGGCGAAGAGCAGGCGCAAGAGGCCCATGGGGAAGGCACCGGAGCCGATGGCGGGGTCGCAAATCTTGACGTCGGCCAGGGCGCGGTCTATCTTTTCGGCGAGGGCGGCGGGGAGCTGCTCGACGTTGTGCGACCTCGACGAGGGTGCGCAGGGTGTGGGCGTCGACACCGGGGAGGGTGGCGACGAGGTGGGCGAGGAGGCTCTCGCGACACATGTAGCGGACGACTTCCTTGGGGGTGTAGAAGGCGCCGGTGTCGTTGTTGTTTTCGAGGAGGTTTTCGAAGATGCGGCCGAGCATTTCGGGGTCTACGCCCACTTCGGCGTCGTCGGGGTCGTTTTCGTCGACGGTGAAGTTGTATTCGGCGAGCATCTCGAAGAGGTCGCGGAAGAGTTCGGGCGGGAAGCGCGAGGGGAGGCGGTCTTGGCGGTCGCGCTCGAAGAGTCCGCCGCTGAGCCAGGGGATGCGCACGGTGCCTACGGCGGGCACAAGGGTGTCGTAGGCATCGCCCTCGGCGCTGCGGTCGGTGTCGAGGCCGCGGTCGAAGAGGGGTTCGAGCACGCCGTCGAGAAAGTCGGCTTGCAGTGCGGGCGGTGCGGCGCTGAAGAGGTGGAGGAGGAAGTTGTCGGGCCCTTCGCCCCAAGGAGCACCGAGGGGGACGCCGAGCCAGCGTTTTTTCTGGACGAAGTGGAGGAAGACGATGCGGCCGAGGAGTTTTTTGACGTAGTCGCGGATGGGTTTCTCCTCGCGGTTGCGGGCTTCGGGGGTGGAGGCGGGACGGGAGGTGCCGGTGAAGTCTTGGCGCATGGGGGCATCGCTCACCATGAAGTCGACAAAGCGGGCATAGTGGGCTTTGTAGCGGGCGAAGAACTCGCGGGAGAGGGCTTCGACGGAGAAGGCGCGGCGGAGGTCGTCGATGTCGAGCTGCACTTCGGGGTCGGCGGCGCGGCGGTCGATGAGGGAGCGGAAGTTTTCGGCCGCGGTGCGGCAGGCTTGCCCGGGGCCGAGGAGGAAGGTGAAGCGGCGGGCATCGGTGCCGGAGGTGGCATCGTGGGCTTTGTGACAGAAGGTGAAGCGCCACTCCCAATCGGGGCGACCTTCGTAGTGAATGAGGAGGAAGGCGCCGGAGTAGGTGTCCATGATGCGGCGCACGAGTTGCTGCACGCCGACGCGGTTTTGGGCCATGCGGACGCGATCGGCGACGGTGATGTCGAAGATGTCGAGGGGCTGGAGGCCGAGGTCGATGTGGGCGATGCGGGTGATGGCGCGAATGCCGGTGGCTTCGGCCATGGGGCGCAGGGCGGGATGATGGTCGAGGAGGGGCTCGTCGTAGGTGTCGATGACGTTTTCTTCGCCGAAGAGGGGAGGAGGATGTGGGCGAAGAAGGCGGCTTTGCCGGGGAAGGGCTGTTGGAGGAAGTGCTTGAGGTCGTGGACGGACATGGCGCGGAGGGTGAGACCCGCACGGCGGCGGGGAGAAACTACGGGTGGAAGGTGGCGACGATGGCGCGAAGGCGCGAGCGCGATCAGTGGGCGAGACCGAGACGGAAGCGGGCTTCGCCGTGGCGGGCGGTGACTTGGGCGACCATGCTTTTGGAGCCCGCCGGTGATGTAGGCGTTGATCTGCTCGGGGGTGAGGGGAAGAGCTGTGCGTCGCTTTCGATTTGGCGGCGGATGTGGAGGCAGCGGCGGATGACGTCGACGTTGCCGCTGTCGATGAGGGGCGCGCCTTTTTGAGGAGGGCTTTTGTGGCGGGGGTGGTGCCGGGGAGCCCGTGGAGGTGGAGGAGGAGTTCTTTGGCTTGGGTGGCTTCGAGGGATTTGGCGGCTTTGACGTTCATTTGCGAGAGCGAACGGTTGAGGGCGAGGCGGGCGGTGGCTTCGCGTTCGGGCCAATCGGCGGGAAGTGTGGCGGCGGGACGGGCGCAGGCGGCGCGCAGGCGCTCGTAGAAGTCGGTGGGGGAGGACTTGGCCTTGACCTTGGGCGTCGACGGCGGCAAAGTGGGTGCGCTCGTCGGCGGTGTGGTAGAGACAGAGGGCGCTGTGTGACGAGGCTTCGGCTTCGACGGCGAGAGGGGGCAGGCGGCGAGACCGGCGAGGTGGGCGTAGCGGGCGGGGTGCTCGTCTTTGTAGCGCTTGAGCTCATAGAGATAGCGCTCGAGCTCGGAACTCACGCCGCCGCTCTCGAGGTTGAGGGCGTGGTGCACCACTTGCTCGTCGGCGGTGAAGATGCGGCTGTCTTCGCCAAAGAGGTGGTGGAAGGATTGGAGCTTGGTGTGGGCATTATTGACGAGGCGAATGGCGGCATCACCTTGGCTGCTGGGCATGAAGTTGTAGACGTAGACGCGTTCGGCGGTGGTGCCGATGCGGTTGATGCGCCCGATGCGCTGCATGAGGCGGGTGGAGTTCCAGGGGGTGTCGTAGTTGAGGATGGTGTTGGCGCGGTGGAGGTTGATGCCCTCGGCCAGCACGTCGGTGGTGACGATGATGCGATAGTCGTTGCGCGGGGTGCCGCGATAGTTGGCGTCGAAGTTGGCGCGGATGTTGTCTTCGACCTCTCGGCGGTTGGCGGCGGTGACGGTGAGCACGGGGAGGCTGTCGTCGACGCTCTCGATGGCGCGCGCCACGGCGCGGAGGGTGTCGGCACTCTCGGTGAAGATGACCAGCAGACCGGAGGGGTTGCGCACGGGGTCGAGGAGGGTGGGAAGGAGGTGGCGCTTGAAGGTGTCGAGCTTGGGGTCGTCGGAATAATAGTTCCACTTCTCGATGAGCCGGTCGATGAAAAAGAGGTCGTCGTGGAGCTTTTCGATGTAGCGGGAGTGGAAGTCGGCGCGGCGATACTCGGCGTTCTGCCCCTTGGCGTTCTGTTCGGGCGGGAGGGCTGCGATCTTTTGGCGGATTTCGGCCACGACGTCGTCGAAGGTGAGTCGACGGCCGGTGAGCTCGTAGCGGCGTTTGCGGTCGAAGAGGGCGTTGACGTCGAAGGCGGGGCAGACGAAGATGGTGTCGTTCTCCCACATGTCGATCATCGTCTGGGTGTTGCGGCGCAAGTGAGCCAACGAGGTTTTGAAGGCGGTGAAGCTGCTCTCGAAACGCTTGATGAGATTGATCTGACTCAGGCGGGCCAGTTGGACGGCGATGCGCTGGGTGGTCATGTTGCGCCAGGCATAGCGCTCGATGTGCCGAGGATTGACGAAGAACTCGAGGGCGCGGTAGCGGAAATAGCCGACGGCGCTGAGGTGGGGGGCTTGGGTGTCTTCGTTGCCGTGGGCATCGAAAAAGCCGGCGAGTTGGGGGCCGATGAGTTCGGTGGTGTGGGCGAAAAGTTCGGCGAGACTTTTGCTGAGCCGATAGTGGAGGCTCTCGGGATCGGCGACTTCGGGGAAGCGCAAATCGGCGTTGTAGTAGCGCTGCACGTCGGTGCGGGTGCGGCGTACGAGGATGTCTTGCAAGACGCTGTCGCGGATTTCGGCGGCGAGCTGAGCGAGGGCTTCGTTGCGCTCGTCGGGGGAGATAGAGGTGTTGCGGAGCAGGTTGTTGTAGCTGCTCTGTATCTTGGCAAAGAAGTGTTCGAGGTTGCCGCCTTCGGCTTTGGTGAAGGTGGAGGCGGTGCGGTTGCGGGCGAAGAGATAGATTTGGTTGCGCAGGTCTTGCGGACGGTTGTTTTGCGGCGTGGCGGAGAGCAGGCCGATGTAGGGGCAGAGGCCGTGGCGGGCGGTGATGTCGCCGATGAGGGTGTCGAGCTGCCGATAGCTCCGCGTGTTGTGGTGGCGCAGACGGTGGCTTTCGTCGATGAGCAGCAGGCCGTAGTCGGGCGTGGGCAGAGCGGCGGAGAGCGAAACGAGGGTGGGGGCTTCGGGACTGTGGGCCGCTTTGTCGTCCTGCTCGCCGTCGAGCTCGAAGCCGGTGGCGCTTGTGTCGAGCTCGTCGTCGGTTGGATTGTCGCTGTCGGCGGCAAGGTCGAAAAGGTCGAGGTCTTCATCGGCGGCCTCGTTGCTGCTTTGGGGCATTTCGGCGAGGGGCTCGCCGAGCAACTGACTGATGCGCCCGGGAGTGGTGAAGTCGATGTAGGGACTGATGGGAGTGTCGGTGTCGGCATCGAAGCGCGCCACCGTTTCGCGCCAGGCGCCGAGCACGGCGGGGGGCGCGACGATGAGCACACGGCGCGGACGACGGGTGGTTTCGGTGCGGTCGATCAAAAAATGCTTGGCGAGGAGTACGGCGACGATGGTTTTCCCCAGGCCGACCACGTCGGAGAGGAGAAAACCACCGTGCTCGTGGAGGATGTGACGACATTGTTTGACGGCATCGAGCTGATAGTCGAGGGCGGTGAAGCCCTTGGGGAGGTAGCCGGCGAGGGTGTGGCTGAGGTTCTCGTCGAGGATGTCACCAAACTTGTCGATGAGGGCTTTGTAGTAGAGTTCTGCGGGCGTGAGGGGGCGGTGGCTTGCGGGCACGGTGGCCGCCGGGGTGGGGCGCACCACTTTTTCGAGAAACTGCTGCGACCAGGGTGTGGAGTGCACCCACTTGTCGCGAAACCACGCGAGGTGGCCGTTGAAACTCGAACCTTTGCCGGCCACGGCGGTGACGAGGGTGGCGTTGCCTTCGAGGTAATTGAGTTCGGCATTGCCTTCGAGTCCTTTGCCCGTGAAGTTGGAACTGCCGACGATGCCGCACGAGTAGGTCTGCCCGGTGAAGATGTAGCACTTGGAGTGGAGAAACTGCTCGTGGCCGTCGGCGTCGGTGCCGCGATAGAGGTGGACGTTGATGCGCTCGCCGGGACAGTGGGTGAGGAGAAGGGCGAGGGCGCGCACGTGTTGCTCGGTGACTTCGAGGTCGGTGAGATCGGTGCGGATGAAGTCGTCGGGGTAGGTGGCGTCTTTGTACTTGGGCTTTTTCACCATCGAGGCATAGACGTAGGGGTCTTTGCCGATGAGAAGCTCGATGTGGGTGCCTTCGCGTTGTAAGAAGGCTTCGAGCTCGGCGATGAGGAGGGTCATGCCGGGGAGATCCCAATAGCCGGTGGCGATGTGGAGCGTGGTGAAACGTTCGTCGCGTAGGCAATCGCGCAACACTTCGCTCAGCGTGGTGGAATCGGCGGCGTTGTCGATGAGACGATTGGAATAGGCAGTGTTGGCAGTGAGTAGACCGGGCATGATGGGGGAACTTGGGGTGGAGGAAGTGAAAAAGGGGGCGTGCGAGTTGCTTATTTTCCGCAGTTGGGCTGAAGAAATGGGGGATGGTTCGTGGGCTATTTGCTGTCGCGGGCGGAAAACATCACGAAAATACTCAAGTTTTTATAATTAGCAAAGCGTTTGCTGAGGAGAAACGCCGTGGTATGGGGTAATATGGTGCGATAGGGTGCAGTGTGGTGGGTTTGGAGCTTAAAAAGCGGGGCATGTTGTAGGATTCTTTTGCGTTTGAAGGGGAAGCCCGTGGGGTTTCAAAGTACTGCTGTCGGTTAAAAGCAGAGGCGCTGCGAATGGGGTGTTGCGATTGGAGCTTACTTCATTGACAACGCCGATGGATGGACATTGCGGATGAAGCAATCGGGGCAGAAGTTGAGCGGCCGGCAATAAAATGAATCCACCTGTTTCGCAGAGGTTAGAACGCCCTATTTGCTGCGTCTAAACTTTAAGCGGACAGCCGTAATTTCGAAAAACGAAAGCGAGCCGCACCTCCTTTTGGGGAGGGCGGCTCGCGACTCATTACACAGAAGATGAGTGGAGTGCTGTGGTTCATGCGTGCTGTGCCGATGGGCGGTTTACCAATGTTGGTCGACACGCTGTCGCACTTGCGGATTGATCATCGCGGGATAGCGACGCTTGAAGACCACGGTGATGGGTTCGCCCTTCGTTTCGCAGGTGCCGGAGCGGACGATGCGACGATAGTAGACCACGGAGGAGAGACGTTGTGTCTCGGTGTAGGTCACTTCGGTGGCTCTGGCGATGTTGCTCCACTGTTTGCCGTCGAGGCTGCGCTGCCATTGGTAGGTGCGCGCCGCGGGCCCCGAGACGATACCTGCGGTGAGGAGGAAGGGGTTCTTGTGATCGATGACCACACGTCGCTCGCCGGCCGACATGGTGACGGTGATACCGGGATCGACCGTGAGGGTACATACGCCTCCGATGGCACTACATTCACCGAGTTGTGTGGTGCGGCGCAGATAGTAGGTGCCGGGGTAGGCAGCTACGTATTCTACCGAGGCATCGGTGGCACCGAAAATGGGCTTCCATGAGGTCTCATCATTCGGGGTCTTGGTGTATTGCCATTGGTGGGTGAGGTCTTCTTTGTCGACATCTTCTCCATCGAGCTTGGCGATAGGTGCCGGTGGGGCAAACACTGCACTTTGTCCGGCACAAGCCCGATTAGTTTGTGCGCCGGTGCTTTCGGAAAGTTGCGCAACTTGGACGTTGTATACTCCGTATAAAGTGGCGTTGCAGGAGTTGAGTTGGATCTGTACGGTATATTTTCCTGCATTGGCAGCCGTGGCTGGGAAGGTGATGACCTTGTCGTTTGAATGTGAGCCATCCGGGCGTGTCCAAGTGTAGGTCGCTCCCGGGAAAGTGATGGCTTCGAGTCGGCCTTGTGCGCCTTCGCAGTAAGAAACACGATTGTTCATGCTTCCTGAAATGGCCGCGGGGTCTTGCAGCAAGACGTCTTGGTATATATGCGTGAGTCCACAATCGTCGGTGGCTTCGATGCGATAGCGAGAACCAAGTACGCCTTGCTCGAAGGTTACGGCTCCCGGTGCTGTTTTCTTTTCTAACAGGAGGCCATCGAGGGTGCGCAACTCGTAGGTGTAGGGCGGATGGCCACCTTTGAGACCTACGTTGATCTCACCCTTGTCGGCGCCGGAGCAGAAGAAGCTGACGGTGCTCGATTTGTCGAAGGCGAGGGGCTCAAGTCCCAGATTGTAGTAGAGCGAGCGTTTACAAGTGCTGCCATCGCCAAACTCAATCGTGTAGTAAATGTTGCCCGATGGTTTATAGGTCTCCATAGGATCCCCCCAATTGTATGTCGTGTATTTATCATCGGCATCATAGTAGGAAGTGATGGTTGCGGGATCTGCACGATCGGGGAAAGCCGCGGTACCTGTGGGAGTAAAAGTGATTTTACCGTCACAAGCATGTTTGACATCCGAGATTTTCACGTCCGTGACAACGGGAGGCATATAAATCACGTTGAAAGTCGATTTAATCACATCGCCGCACGAGGTGTAGACCTCGAGACTGTGATTGCCCGGGGGCAGGGAGGGGCTAGCTCCGCGGGAGATCGTGTCGCCGGCTGCATTCAACTCATTCCATGATCGGATGTATAGCGTTGGTGCAGATTGGCCTGTCGATGGGCGATCATAGACGTAGGTGTCTATATTGTGCGATTCGTAGATGCGATGATTGACATTGTCTCGAAGAATCACTTTGAGTTTGTGGTCAAATTTGTTCCTTTTTCGGTCGTTTGTGGCCCAATCGACAAAGATGTAAGAAAGCTGTCCTTGTGCCTCCTTGGGGGCGTTGGGTTCGCACTTTTCGGTGAGTTTGATATCTTCGTAGAGATAGTTCTCGGGAAGATCGTATTCCGGGGTAAATTCTTTTGAGTCGAGGTGAACCCCATTTTCATATCCCTTAATGATATAGGTGCGGTTTCGGTTCAGCAGATATTCTCGAATGTCACCGCGAGTATGGCTCTCTATGTAGTAGTGGTGTTGTTCCACCCCTGTGACTTTATCGAACACGCGAACCGAGTCGAAGTACTTACATTGATCTGTTCCGGAATACCAGCTGATACGATAGGAGGAACTAAGGCAAGAGGTGTTTTGCTCGGACCAACTGTCAATGAAGAATTTCTTTCGGGCGGAAGGCCTTTTAAGATTTCGATCTTCGTTTGAGGTATTGGATCCTGAAGCGAGGTGATGGTCAGTTTATACTCTCCTCCGCTGGGGACGCGGAAGATGCTTTCTTTAATCTCTTTTTGTCGGTGATTGTTATCGATGTACGTTTTGTCGTAAGGGAAAGTTCTGACTTGGTCATAAATCACTTGTCCGGTGGTGAGGTTGGTGAAAACCACGCGGTAAGGATGTTCGGTATCGTAGGTGTTGAAGGTAAATTGGCTGAATTTACAATCTTCGCTGCTCTCCGAAGAGACGATGAACGGATCGCAAATCTTGAATGTGCCTTTGGCTTGGTGGAAGCGTTTCATCGAAGCGGGACAACCTTTGAATCGATAGAGAATGTCATATCCGTTGTTGACATCGAAGCGGGCTCTTTCGCTCGTGATGAGGTAGTTATAGGGGGCATTGTAGAGCGCCACCGAGTTTGCATAGGGCGACCATTGCCCGTCTTCAGGATTGGCGCCCGGGGCTACGATTTGCACTTCAAAGTTTTTGATCAGTTTGTCGCGTTCTCGTTCGGGGTAGGCTTGTAAATTGAGTGCGGTGGTAAAAATGAGTTTGTCGGAATTGAGAGATAGTACGTTGATCTTCACGCAGTCAAGGTTTTTGACCAGCGCCTTGTTGTCGACGTTGGAAACGGTGGCTGTCGGTACGACGATGTCCGTGCAACCATCGGTGACAAACAGCTTGTATGTGCCGGGAGCGAGGTCTTTTCCCCAACTGCCGTTGGCGTTTTGAGCGATTTCTTGGCGTGGGCTGAGGGCGCCTGTCGGGGTGTCGGTGATGAATACGCGTGCTTCGTTACTGCGGTTGCCCCCTATTACCAGACCGATGGCTCCCCCCTGTGCCACATTCCGAGGCCGGAGTAGAATTCTCCGGCGCGTTGCGAACGGAGAGTGCCGTGTATTGGGTAGAAAGACTTGCCCAAGTGCTGGCTTCATAGCTATGGGGCTGACCGTCGAAGCCGCGGAGCACGATGGCGGTGGCTTTGATGGTGTAACTTCCGGCTTGCAAACCCGGGAATTCTTTGGGAATTTGTGGGGTGGTGGTTTGAGCGTAGAAGGGAGATCCCCCGCCGTTAGGTGTAATCTCGTAGTTGATTTGGTCGGCGGTCGCGAAACCCTTTTCCGGTTCCACTGTGATCACACCGTCGTTGGCACAGTTCATCCGATTCACTTTGGCCTTAATCTTGAACTCGCCGACAGAGACGTTGACCTCTTCTTCACGTTCTTGACCGGCGTAGCAACCGTCGAGTGCCTCGTAGTGAACAGTGTAGGCTCCCGGGGGAACTGCAAATTCCTTGGTGCCAGGTCCTACTAATGTCTCGTCAAAAAGTAAGCGTCCACTGCGCGAGTCGGTGATTTTCAGTCGGAGATGATCCGTAGGCCCGGCGAAGAGGTTATTGATTTTAATAATTCCTTTTTCGCCCGGTGGGGTGGGGAGAGGCTGAATCTGCACGGCCAAGAAGGGAGAACCAAAAACGGTTTCGTTCACCATGGCTTCTGCCACGCGTCGTCCGTCGTAATAATAGACGAATTGGCGCATACGGGGAGTGGGATCCTCGGCGGTCCAATCCGTGATGATGTTGGGAGACGTGATAGAGTCGACTGTTACAAAATCTGCGGCTCCCATTTCTCGAATCACCAGTGCTGTGGGGCGTTGGGGCAGTCCTTTTTCCAACAAGTCAGAATGTAGCTTGGTCTGTCCTTGTTGACAGCCCGGGATATGGCTACGCACGGTGACATGAAGCGAATTGTAGAATTCCGGACGATGTACCTTTCCGGTTGCCATTTCAACGAGGTTGTAGCTGCGTTGGTCGGCGACGCCGCAATCTTCCCCGGGAAAGTGTAACGTGACGCTGTCGGGTAAGTTTTCAAACTTCACCGGTACTGAGTTTCGCAAATTGCCATTGTCCGGAATGTTCACCGTTTTCACGATAGGAGTGCCGGGAACCGGAACCAACTTGAGGGTGTGTTGTCCCGGGGTACTGTAGAAATCGAAACTGAATGTGTTACTGTTCGTTTGTATCGCCCCGTGAGTGGCTTTTACATTTTGTATGTTAGGAGAATAGTTGGGGGGATACAACCAGGTGTTGTAATTGGTTGTTCCCAGAATTTCAATGTCTTTGGTGATACCTTCCACCGGACAGTCTCCGGTTTCAGGAGTGGGTACTACAGATAACTTGTATTTTCCGGGAGCGAGGTTGTTGAAGTGGGTATAACCGTTGTTGTTGGTGAGTTCCTCTACCAAACTTCCGTCAGCGCGACGAAGAGTATATTTGCAGGTCGTGGTATTCACATAATATGTCACGTTGATCGAGCCGGTATTTTTGCATCCGTCAGCTTTGGTAACGCTGATCGAAGGTTCGTTCTTCCCACCACCGAGTTTGAAGTTTGCGCTGCGATGGTGAACTGCATTCGGGCAGTCGGACCAAAATTCATAGAAATACTCTCCGGAAGGTATTTCTTCGAACTCTGCTGTTCGGTAGCTTCCCTCCGTACTCGACTGTTCTGCAACAGTGGCTTTGGTTTTAGCATTAACAATTCTAACATGCATTGCCGGGCGCTCCGATTCAGTGCGTTGTTGGAAGCTGATGGAGTATTGGTCGCAATTTCTCTGTTGTGCTTCGAATTTCAGCGGAAATTTTACCACAGAAGTGGTGTCGTTGGAGCGACTCCGAAACTCCTCTAGGGGGTATATCGAATGGATGGTGGGGGTTCCACACGGCATCCGCACTGAGAATCGCAGTGTCCCCTCGAGGAGGGGGAGTTGCAAGGAAAAGATAGGGCCATTGCCTGCATCGATTCCTTTCAACATTTGCTCTACGGGCATGGTCCCGGAAGAAATCAACTTATTTGAAATCGTGTATTTCGTAAGTGGCACCTGTAAATAGTGAAGTGATCATGCTTTTATATAGGTCAGGATCATCGATTTCACCGGTGGAGGTTTCTAGGCTTAAACCCAGGGGAAATTTTACCGTCAGTGGTGATTGACAGTAATCAATATTACCCTCTCCGTAAGGGATAAACGAAAAGTTCGGCGCATTCTTCGTGCCGATTGCGGTTTGCGTGCTGACCTTTGCTCCGCATTCCGTGCGGAGCGTGACGTTGTAGCCGCCCGGGAGCAGGCCTTCGATGGTCTTGGTGGTTTCGCCCGCATTGAGGTTGACCGAGCGCACCGGGTTACCGTCGAGCGAAAGCTCGAGCGTGGCACTCTCGTCGAGCGTGCCGTCTACCAATGTCACTTCCATGGCGCCCGTCGGGCTGCAGTAGGTTTCGGCCGGTGTGGGCTTGATTTTCAGCACACCGGGCGAGACGGTCTTGATCTCTACGGGCGTGTTGATCGTCTGCCCGCCGTAGGTGGTGGTCAGGGTGTAGGTGCCGGCGGCCAGACCGGAGAATTCGGCTGTTTCGGTCGCCACGTCGGTGAGCACCTTCGGGGTGCCGCCGGCGGTGGGCGTGAGGCGATAGGAGGCGGGGCAGGCCGCGGTGGTGCCGTCCAACTGCACTTGGAGGCGACCGGCCGCGCAACCGGCGTAGGTGTGGCGGATGATGCTCACTTTCGGGTGCACCAATTCGCCCTGCGTGATCACAAACGAGCCCGTGGCCGTGGCATCGCAGTCCGTGGCGGTGGCGCGCACCTCATAGTCGCCGAGGGGCAGTCCGGTGAAGGTGTGGGCGAAGGCCGGATAGACCACATTGGCCGTTTGCAAGGGCGGTGTGCCGGCACGCATGCCGCCTTTTTTCCACAACTCATATTTCAGGCGGGCGATACCCACCACTTTCGACGCGCCGATGACCACACCGCCCGGACAGTTGCCGCGGGTGGGGATCGTGGTGGCCGTGACGCCGAAGTGCTCCACGTCGACGGGTTGTTCCCACTCGTAGGCGCCGTCTTTCCAGCCCTCGCCCGGGGTGGCGGGGACACAATCGGGCACGGCGCGCACACGCAGGGTGTAGCGGCCGGGCGCCAGGTTGAAGAAGAGCGTCTCTTCGTAGGGCTTTCGTGCCGTGAGGTTGCCCACCGGCACGGAGGGATGGCGGGGCGTGGCGCCGTCTTTTTCGAGTTTGAACTCCGCTTTGCTGAAGCCGCTCACGCCCGAGAGATGCACGCTCACGGCACCGCCTGTGGCCTCGCAACCGCCGGCCGGGGTGATGGTGGCGGTGGCCTGCACGTCGGCGGCCTCCTTCACGTGGTAGACGATTTTGGGCAGCACGACGGTGAGTTGTCGGGTGCCGCAGGTGGCCACGGCGCGAATGTAGATCGGGTCGCCTTCGTTCCAGCCGTCGAGGGGGAGCACGGCGGGCAGTCCCGGTCGGGGCGTCACCACGGGCGTGCTGTAGTTCGTACGGTTTTTCGACACGCTGTAGGCCATGGCCGAGAAGCCGGCCACGGCGTTGCGGTAGGTCACGGTGAGTCGTGCCGGCGTGTGGCAGTCGCTGTTGGCCGCGATGAGGGTGGCGGTGAAATCGCCGGTGTCGAGCGCGGGACAGCCTTGCGCGCCCGCGCGAAGCGGGGCATGGAGCAGCAACACGAGGAGGGTGCCGAGGAGCACGACGGCCGATCGGCGCACCCACCGGAAGGGGGGAGCGAAGGAGAAGGTGTTTTCTGATTTCATCTTCGGGTTCGGTGAAAAAAGAGGCGCACGGCGGAGGGCGTGACGCACATTACTTGAATTTTGTCTTACAAAGTTCTAAATAAAATCGAATGCGGCAAGACTAATCGGTGGATTTAACTATAAAAACCTGAGTTCGGTCTAAGCATTTCCTCTAAAAATAATCCCACCGACTAAGTAACTTAATCGGTGGGACACTTGTTCACGTGGCAAGAAATTCGTAACTTTATAACTGATATCCAAATAGTTACTATTCCACATGAACACTGATTACACTGCAAAGATAACGGAAATCTTTTATTCGGTCGACGAATTCTGTAAGCAAATTGAACCGCAGTTCAAGAAAAAAGCGATTGGCGAAGACGGAAAAAAGAGGAGAAATCGCGCTTTTAAGATGAGCGACAGCGAAATTATCACCATTCTCATCCTCTTTCACCTCTCGGGCTACCGAACACTCAAGGCTTTCTACACCCAAATGATCTGCAAAGAGTGGCGACAACACTTTCCCGTCGTGCTCTCTTACAATCGCTTTGTGGAACGTGAGCAAATGGTTTCTCTCAAACTTTATTTGTTTCTCAACAACTGTTGTTTGGGCGATTGCACCGGCATCTCGATCATTGACTCCACCCCCATTCGGGTGTGTCACGACAAGCGATCGAGAAGGCACAAAACCTTTCGGGGATTTGCCACAAGCGGCAAAGGGACTATGGGGTGGTTCTTCGGTTTCAAACTGCACATCATTATCAACGACCGCGGAGAAATCGTCCAATGGCAGTTGACACCAGCCAATACAGATGATCGTACCCCACTGAAAAAAACAAGAAGTTTACGGAAAAGATCTTCGGAAAACTCGTGGCCGACAAGGGATACATCTCGCAGAGCCTTTTCGAAGAATTGTTTGTCGACGACATTCACCTGATCACTCGCATACGCAAGAATATGAAGAACTCGTTGATGCATCTACGCGATAAAATTCTACTGAGGAAAAGGTCGTTGATCGAGACGGTAAACGACGAATTGAAGAACATCGTTCAGATTGAACACACGCGCCACAGGAGCATCGGAGGATTTGCCACGAATCTCATGGCAGCCATGGCAGCATACAGTTTCTTGCCCAAAAAGCCCTCGCTTAATATAGAGATCATCGAAAGAGAAAGGAGAATTGCTTAGGCCGAACTCAGGTTATAAAAACGCGCTGTTTTCCCTGATTTCTTCGTTTGGGAGGGGTGATTTGTGGGTGTTGTGCCGGAAATGTCCGTCAGTTTTGGATTTGCACCGTCGAAAAAGTAGTGCGGAAAAGTGCTGATTTTGAGTTTTTCTGCGCGAGATAGTTGCATCGGTAGGAAGCCAAGAAGTGAGAAAAACGGGCTTAAGGGTCAAATATACTCCTGAAATAGGCTTTAACCTCCTGAAGTTCATACCTTTGTATCATATTATAAGGTTATGATGCATTTAACTCGAAAAAAAATGCCCCAAATGTGGCTCTTTCCGGATGATTCGCAAAGGGCATCACAATGGTTCTTCTTACTGGTATTGTAAGACTTGTAATCGCTATTCCAGCGGTCGTAAAAAGCCTTCCCAAGAGGCTATATTCAATCGCTACAGTCAAGGTACATTTACGATCAAGGAACTCTCGCAAGAGTTTAATATTTCTGCTTCCACAGTCAAGCGCATACTCCGGAATTATACGGTAACAAAGGTAGCACACACACCCGGAAAAAGTGGTGGTACAAATGGATACAACCTATTGGGGACGCAACTTTGGCCTTGTCCTTTTTTTATGGATGCTGCAACTCACCATATCCTCCACCATTTCTTCATTCGAGGAAAAAGAACGAATCGAGGATTACAAGCAGGGATTAGCCTATCTCGAGCACTTAGGATGGGAGGTGGCAGGAGTCGTTGCCGATGGCCTTAGCGGGCTAAAAAACAGCCTTATACAAACTCCTTATCAGTATTGTCAATTTCATCAAGCTCAACGCATTCGCCAACTTCTAACTTTGAAACCTCGTATGCTCGCTGCCCAAGAATTACAGCGAATCGTCTCACGATTAACGCAGAGCAACCGCTCTGAGTTTGCCCATCTTTTGGAAGATTGGAGGGAGCGATGGGACGATTTCTTGAAGGAAAAGACCTATGAGGAGAATGGAGTAAATTTTCATTACACTCACCGCAAACTTAGAGCGGCTTATCGCAGTTTAAAAGAACATTTGGATCAACTCTTCACTTACCAAGATTTTCCAATGGGCGTGATGCCAAACACAAATAACGCTGTCGAGTCGTTCAATAGTTGGTTGAAGCGAAAACTGCAATTGCACCCGGGACTTTCACCCGCTCGTCGAGAAAATCTAATTTCAAATCTTATAATGGCTTATAATCCTAGATCTAGAAAGGGGACTTGAACCCTTGTAGGAGTATTTTTGACCCTTAGATGAACTTCAGGAGGTTAAAAGCCTATTTCAGGAGTATATTTGACCCTTAAGCCGAAAAACGACGAAATGCACAATTCTCAACGCCTGTTTATGATTTTCAGCCCGTTTTTCACCCGTTTTGGGCGAGAAAGGCCGGCGAAAAAGCCCCGATGGGCTATTTTTTCGCTCGTTTTTGCCCTCGAAATCGCGGGCGAAAACGCCGTTTTTGCAAAGGATTTGCAAAATGTGCCGATCTTGCGAGGGCAACGTGCGGTGGGAAGGGGAAAAGTGGGGAAGAGGGTGTTTTTTTCGCAGGTTTTCCGTTCGGATTGTCCCCGGTGGTGTGCACGCTAGTGCGACAAGCCCGATCGGCAGGGTGTGCAGCGTCGAGGACGATGAAGGGGAGTTGGGCAAAAAGTCGGCATGTTTCACGCAATAGTTGCGCACTTTTTCTTAGAAGTCGTGCGGTTTTGTCGCCCCAAACGCAACAACCCCACCCGCGCCGACAAGGCGAGGGTGGGGTTGAGAGATGATGGCCGCCGCGGTGTTGCTCAGGGGCGGGGCGCGCAGGAAGGAGCAGGGGCGGCTCGCCGCGAAGGGAGAGCGACACGGCGCGATGGGAACGGGACGTGCCATCGCCGTGGAGCGGGGGCGCCGAGGAAGCGGGGCACAGGAAGGAGCGGGCACAGATCGGCGCTTTCGCGCGCGACGAGGCCGGATCAGAAGCGAGGACCGCCGCCGGGGCCGCCGCCGGGACGACCGCCGTTGTTGCCGGGCTGCATGGGACGGAAGTTGCCGCCGGGACGCTCGCCGCCCGGATGGCCTTCGGGACGTTCGGGCAGTTTAGCACCGCCGAAGATGTTGAGGCGGTAGATGGCATGGAGCATCACGTAGGTGTTGAGCGAATTGGTCCACGTGTCGGTGCGAGCCAGCGCGGTGAGGGTGCGCGTGATCTGGCTCTTCCGGTTGAGGAGGTCGAAGGCCTCCAAGCGCAGGGTGAGGGCTTTGTCTTTGAGCATCGACTGCGAGATCGAGGCGTTCCACTCCAGTTCGTTGGTGTTGAATTCGGCCGCCGAGAACCCACGGCGCGAGGTCATGCGCAGGTCGGTGGAGAAGGTCATGCCCCAGGGCAGGGTGAAGTTGGCCGCGGCACCGTAAGCGAAGCTCCACGTGTCGAGGTTGGCGGCGGTGAGCAGCGAGGAGTTGGAGTGCTGGTAGGCCACGCGTCCGTTGAGGGTGAGGTCCCACCACGAACGGCGGTAGGAAAGATCGAGGCGCTCGGAGAGGGCGGTGACGGCGGTGCGGCTTTTGTCGGCAGTGACGCCGGCAAAGAGGGCGTTCACCTCACGCAGCGAGGGGGCATCGGGCAGGGCGGAGGCGGCGGCTGAGGTGGCCACGAAGCCCACCGAGCGGGTGAAGTTGGCATCGGTCGAGGTGGAGAGGTTGAGCACCTTTTCGCTGTCGAGCGGCGTGTTGAAGGTTAGGCCGGCTGCGGCGTTCCAGTTGCCGTCGATGTTTTCGGGGCGGGTGAATCGGCGACCCGTCACATCATCGTAGACGGTGAGTTGCGAGATGCTGCCGGTGGCCAAGTTGAAGTCGGCGTGCGCCATGAGCCCTTGGAGGCGTTCGGCGTTGTAGGCATTATAATAGAGGTGCATCTCGTGGTTCCACACGGGGCGCAAGCCGGGGTTGCCCACCGAGATGCGGAGGGGGTTGGAATGGTCGACCACGCCGATGAGCTGCGTCATGGAGGGTTGCGAGGAGCGTCCGCGATAGTTGAAATCGAGGTTCGTGGTTTTGGAGAAAGCATAGCGCAGGCGCACGTTGGGGGCGAAGTTGAGGACGTTGCGCACGGTGTCGATGCGGCCGATGGCGGCGCGCTCGTATTGCAGGCGGGTGCGTTCGGGCGAGAGCTGCACGCCGGCGGAGAGGCGCACGGCACCCACGTTGTAGCGCAAGCCCACTTGCACGCGGTGGTTGTCGTAGCGGTAGGTGGCGTACTGCGAGTTTTGGGCGTCGCGCACGGCGGCTTGCACGTCGTCGGCGTTGAGGCGGCTGAGGAGTTGGGCGGGGTCGAGCCAGTCGATCACGCCGGTGGTGCCGGGGATGTAGAGTTGCGAGACGGTGCCGAGCTGTGTGTGCGCACTGAGGAAGTCGCCGAGCGTGGAGTAGCCGTCGAGGCTCATGAGGTTGTAGAGGGAGCGGTCGCCGTCGGTGTACTTGTGCTGGTAGCGGTAGCGGGTTTCGAGCAGGAGTTTGCCCACGAGGGGTTGCACGTAGGAGAGTCCCACGCGGTAGTTCCACGAAGTGGAGGGTCGGTCGGTGTATTGGTGCGTGCCGCCGGCGGCCATGCGGGGGCCTGTGGCGTCGGCCGCCACGCGCTTGTAGAGGTCGGCGCGCGAGTAGGCATCGTTGGCCGTGGTGTTGTAGTCGCCGCGCGCTTCGAAGGTGATGTTGCGGCCGTTGCGCCCCCCCGATGAGGCGGGTGAGGTTGAGGTCGCCCTCGACCTTGTGGGTGGTGGTGCGTGAGAGGTCGTAGCGGGTGTTGACGTTCTTGAGGAAGGCGTCGGCCACGCGCACGGTGTCGCCGACAAAGCGGGTTTTGTGGACGTTGGCCAGCACCTCGTCGACGGAACTCACGCCGTAGCGATCGAAAGGATCGACGTCGAAGGTAGCCGAGCGCGAATTGCCGTTGGTGCGTCCCTTGCTCCACTCGTAGCTCGGGCGGAACGACACTTGCGTGAGCGAGTCGGGGTTCCACTTCAGGCGCAGGCGGGCGTGAACGGCCTGGCTGAGGCTGTTGTTGTGGGCGTGGGCGGCGTCGAAGCTGCCCTTTTGGGTGGCGGTGACGAAGTTTTCGACCGACGAGATGGTCTCGGTGCGGTTGTCGTTGCGGAAGTAGAGGGCATTGCCGCCCACTTCGAGGCGGCCGGCGTCGTATTTGTCGCGGCCGTTCTCCCACGAGAAGTCGGTGCCGATCATGGTCGAGGTGGTGCGTCCGCCGTTGTTCATCGAGAAGCCGCGGGGGCCGCCGAATCCGCGATCGCCCACGTTGTTGTGCGAGGCGATGAGCCCCACGCGGGAGCGGTCGGTGAAGCGCATGCCCATGAATTTGGCGGAATAGAGGGCGCTGCCTTCGTCGTCGACGCCGCCCGCCACGTCGGTGTTCGACACGAAACTCTGGTTCAGCTCGCGTTTGGTGCTGATGTCGAGCACGAAGCTCTCTTCGCCGTCGTCGACGCCCGTTTGCTCGGCGTAGTCGCTCTTTTTGTCGTAGCTTTTCACGCGCGAGACGAGGTTCGTGGGCAGGTTTTTCATGGCCACTTTCGTGTCGCCCTTGAAAAAGTCTTTCCCGTTGATGAGCAATTCCTTGACCGTCTTGCCGTTGATCTTGATCGTGCCGTCGTCGCTCACTTCGGCGCCGGGAAGCTGCTTGATGAGCGCCTCGAGTGTGGCACCCTCGGCCGTGCGGAAGGCCGCGGCGTTGAAGACGGTGGTGTCGCCCTGCTGCTCTACGCGGGCGGCCACGGCGCGTACCACGGCGGCGCGCAAGGCCATGTCGGTGCCGTCGAGCTGAATCGTGCCCACATCGACGCTATCGGTCTCGGCGTCGGGGAATTTCACCTCTTGGCCGGCCGAGGTGAGGCCGACGAAGCCCACGCGCAGGCGCATCGGTTCGGTCTGTTCGGTGACCAAGCGGAAGCGGCCGAGGCTGTCGGTCACGGCGCCGACCACGAGGCGCGTGGTGTCGCTGCGCAACACGAGGCGGGCGGTGGCCAGCTCGAGGGGTTGGCGGTCTTTTTTCGACACAACGGTGCCGGTGACGACGCGTTGGCGGGCCATTCCCGTGACGCCGGCGGCGACCAGGAGCACAAGCGGAAGGAGACGTGCGGTCATATAAATAAGGAGATAGTTTAGTCTGTGAATAAAAGCGCGGGCGCGTCGTGCCGCTGCGGGCGAACACGGGGCGCAACGCGAGGGAATAGACCGCAAAGTTACACATTATCACGCGATTAGCGTGCGCGTGTTGTGCCGACTTCAGCGATTTTCCCGACAAAAGTTGACGGAGAATCGACGTTTTGCGAGCTTTTGGCGACCAAAGGTGTCGATTGTAAAGGTTTTATGCTTATATTTGTCGACACACCCGCCCCATCGGGGCTCAAAACCTAACGCGCTATGACTTCGCAATACGCTTCTCACATCGCTCGCATCGAGATCAGCAGTCTGTGGAACGGGCGAAAACCCATCGATTGGGTGCTTCGTCCCGACGTGAACGTGCTCAGTGGCAAGAACGGTGCCGGCAAAAGCACCATTCTTGCCCGCCTCGTGCAGCGCGCCGGCCATCTCGCGCCCTCCGGCATGCTGCGCGGCGGACAACACGACGATGTGTGTGTGACTCTCGCCCCCGACGGGGCGGAAATGGTGCGCTACGAATTGGTGCGCTCCATCGATAGCCGACTGGTGGCCGCCGATCGCATCACTACGCTCGCCGACGGCGCGGTGCTCACCGAACTCGACTGGCAACTCTACCGCTTGCAACGCCGTTATCTCGACTATCAGGTGAATGTGGGCAACCGCATGATCGCCCTCCTCACTTCGGGCAGCGAAAGTGCGCGCGCCGAAGCGGCTGAGGCCGCAGCGGCCAAAACGCAGTTCCAGGATTTGCTCGACGACCTCTTCAGCGAAACGGGCAAGCGACTCGACCGATCGAGCAACGAACTCCGCTTCTGCAATACGACGAACCGCTTTCGCCCTACGTTCTCTCGTCGGGCGAGAAACAAATGCTCATCCTCCTGCTCACTGCCCTGGTACAAGACCGGCAACCGGGGGTGTTCTTCATGGACGAACCCGAGGTGAGTTTGCATTTCGACTGGCAAAAGCGCCTGATCAGCATGGTGCGCGCCCTCAATCCCCACGGCCAAATCATTCTCACCACCCACTCGCCGGCGGTGATTCTCGACGGTTGGGAGGATCACGTCACCGAAATCGAGGAAATCACCCGTTGAGGCGCTGATCCGGCCTCCCCGCAACGCCTTTTCCCCCAGTCTTATTCGTCACCTGCCATGTCTCGTCTCTCTTCTCACTTGAATTCGGCTTACATCGCCGCGGCCTCTCGGCTCGAAGGGCGTGCGGCGCGGCCGCGTGCCGTGGCCTACGTCGAAAGCTACGACGACATCCTCTTTTGGCGCGACGCCCTGAGCGAGGCCGCGCCCCATGTGCAGTTTGAAGTGGTACTCCCCTCGCGCCTCACGCTGGGGCGCGGCAAGAAAATCGCCTTGGCCAATCGGCTCGGCCCGCACATGATCGCGTGTGTCGACGCCGACTACGATTTTCTCATGCAGGGCGCCACGCCCACCAGCGAGATGGTGTGCCGATCGCCCTATGTGGTGCACACCTTTGTCTATGCGATTGAGAACCTCCAGTGCCACGCCGAAGTGCTCGACCGCGTGTGTGTCATGGCCACGCTCAACGATCGGGTGATTTTCGACTTCCGCGCCTTCCTCACGGCCTTCTCGCGCATCGTCCATCCCCTCTTGGTGTGGAATGTCTGGGCCTATCGCTACGGCTTTTTCACCCAATTTTCGCTTACCGACTTGGCGCGCACGGTTGAGGTGAGAGAAGTGCAACTTTATCACCCCGAACGCATGATCGACGACTTGCGCCGCCGTGTCAATCGGCAGATTGCGGCCTTGCAACGCCGATTTCCGCAGGCACGCGCCACCTACAAACCGCTGCGCGACGAGATGGCGCGCTTGGGCGTGACACCCGAAACGGCTTATCTCTACATGCGCGGCCATGACTTGGTGGATGTGGTGCTGGGTCCCATCTTGTCGGCGGTTTGCGACGTGTTGCGCCGCGAACGCGAGCGCGAAATCACGAAACTGGCTTGCCATGCGGTGCAACAGCAGAACGAACTCGCGTCCTATCGCCATGCCGTCGCGCCCTTTGAGGAGATGTTGCGTAAACACACGGCCTATCACGCCACGCCTGAGTTCCGCCGCATTGTTGCGGCCGTGCGCGCGCTCTTTGTCGACGATCCCGGGGCGCCGGTCGCCGAGTCTTCGGCCGCGGAGGGGGAGTTGCCGTCGGAGAGTGCGGAGTTTTCGGCCGCGGATGTGGACTTTGCTCTCCCTGCTGTGCGTGCTGCTCTATATAATAAGGAGTCGTCTGCCGAAGGCGCGGACACGATGGAGTTGGCCGGCACATTGCCACCGACCGCCGGCCGTTTGTCGGAGATGTTTGAGCCGGGCGAGGATTGGGACACGGAGGTGGACTGATTTTGTGCCTTGCCCACAAGGATACTCGCCGCCGAGCAAACGGCCGGCGCGTCGCAAAACAGCGAACCCGCTCTGCTGAGAAGCCCCGATTGAGGACTTCCCGAGCAGAGCGGGTTTGTTGTGAAGTGCCAGTGCTGAGCCGGGCGCTTCTATAAGGCGGCATTTAGAAAATGCCGGTGCTGTTGAAATCGAATTCGTCGGCTTGGCCGTCGCTGTAGTCGTCGCCCCAGATCGAGAATTGCTTTTCGAAAGTGTCGGCATCCGCACCATTCAGTGTGCCGGCAGCAGGTTTGGGAGTTTTGAGGCTCATTTCCATCAGGCCTTCGGTGGCGATGGCGTATTGAGCGAGCAGGGGAGTGGTGTATTTCTTCATTACGAGTGATTTTTATCTGTGTGAGTAAATACCGTTTGAGCGTGCGCCGCGAGCGTGTCGGGCGTGAAGCGGTGGGCGCGAGTTGGATTTCGCGCGCTACCGTTTCACGATGTGACACGTCAGGTGCAGACGCGCTGCGAGAGATTTTTAGCGTTGCAAGAACTTTTGGCCGTTCTGAACGTAGATTTGTCCGGCTACGGGCTTTTCTACGCGGCGACCGCTGAGGTCGAAGATGGGAGCGGCAGCGTTTTCAGCGGCGGCAACACGGTCTACGGCCGTCACGCCGGGGAAGATGAGCTGCGAGCGAGTGGCACCGCCGGCTGCGGAGCTGAGGAAGGCACGGAAACCGCGAACGTAAGGCGTGCTGAGCACCACGAACTCGTCGCCCTTGAGTGCGCGAGCCTCTTGGCCGGCTGCAATCTGCGAGGGAGTGGCTTTACCTTGGAAGAGGTTCACTGTGGGGGGCGTTACGGTCACGTTGCCTTCGGCGTAAGTGAGCTCGATCTTCGTGGAAGCTGCGCCTTTGAGGACTACTGCGGTACCTTCGGGGATGATGTTGCCGCTGAGTTGGGTAAGGATGATGCGGTCTTTCGCGGCGTTGAAGCTGCTGGCTACGTAGATTTCCACGTCGGCAGGCACTTCCATGTGGTAGGGGGCGCAGAACGAAGCCAAGCCATTGGCATTGAGCTGAACGGGTACGTTTTCAACTTCCTCGAGTTGGAGGTGAGTGAGCACATTGCCCGTATTGTCGCCGCCTGAACCGTCAACGTTGGTGCGAGCGTCCTGCCAAAGGTGAACCGTTGCCTTTTGGTTGCCTTGCTTCAAGATAACTTTGTACTTGCCGTCGGCGAGTTCACCGAATTCTACCGTAGCGGGCGTGGCCACGTCGTAGGCTGCGAGTTTGGCTTGGCTCTTGTTGTTGCTCAGATATACGGCACGGCCGGTCTTGAGCGACACGAGGTTCGTGCCGTCGAAGCAGAAAATCGTGTTTTCGTCCGGGGTGCCGGTCGTTGTTTTCAACTGCCATTCGCCGGCAGCAGCGCCGTCTGTTGTGATGTAGCGCGAGCCGTCGTTCGACTTGATGCGGAAGAAGTCGCCGCGTTCGGGCATGTTGAGAGCAAACGAGGTCTTGTCAGCATAAGCCGAGAGCAAATCTTGCACATCGGCTAATTCTCCCTTGCCGGTTGCGAGTTTCTTGAGAGTCGTTTGGGTCTCTTTCGTTACATAGCGCTGGCCGAGGGCACTGCCGAACGTCTCGTTGAGCAGGTTCAAAGCTTCGAAGCGATTGTTGGCAGCTTCGAAAATATCATCATCCGTGACGTCTTCTGCGCTTTCAATCGCCCAAGTTGAAGCATCGTTCAGCGCACCGCTACCGGCATTCCAACGTACTACATTATATTGTGCACCGCTCTTGTCGCCGGCGAGGTGGAGGAAGTTTTGGTTGCCACCGGTGGCGTCATTGCGAAGCGAGAACGTATTGTTTTTTCCTGTCGCTACGAAGGAGTAGAGACCGCCTTCTTCTGCAGTGGTGGGAACGGGGTTGTTGAAGCCGGGAAGGTTCTTCAATGCGCGACCCGTTACCGCGTGTTTCAGCGCGAAAGCGTTGTTCGTCTCGTTGTATTCGAGTTCAAACACGTTTTCGGCTGTGGGAGTTTCGGTGCGATCGCCGGCAGCAGCGAAGGCCGGAGAAAGCGTGAGGTAGCTCTTTCCACCACCGCGAGCGGAGTTCGTGAAGTAAACCCTACTGCCGTTGATGGCTTGGTAGAAAGTCTTGACCGCATCGTTGTAGCCGGCTTCGTTGGAAGCGGCGTTCACTGCGCTTATCGCATCATCGGCAGCTTCGCTGTCGGCTACTCGGAGTGCTTCGATGTGGGCTTTGGCCTGCTCCTTAGTGTTAAATTGCGCGCTGGCCGTGGCCGTGAAGAGCGCGAGGACAAGTGCGGAAAGATATTGTTTTTTCATACGCCGTAAAGTGGGTTGTTGCTGCGTCGTGTAAGGGCGAACGAACTGTTCGTCGGGCACTGGGCACCGAAAAACAGGCACGACACCTGAAAAAGGGGCTGTGCTTGTGCTAGTTTAGTCGAACCCGAAGTGACGCGGGTGAATTCTTTTTGCGTGCCAAAAGGGCACAATGCATACTTTGTGCGGCAAATATAGGCCACGGTGCGCGATTTCCTACCTTTCGCCCCTGACTATTTTCTTCGCCTTGGGCTTTATTTGGGAAAAGCCCAAGACTTCGCCGATTGTTTTAGGTAGTCTTCGGTGGTTTTTACATTTAATGTCGTGCAAGAGGTGCGAAATCACGAAAAAAACGGCCGATCGCGCTCACCACCCCCTGTTTTTGAGGGTGGAAAGTGCGATCGGCCACCGAATGTTTCGTTGCTGTCGGGCGATCGAGCGGGAGTTGCGTGTCGAATGCCGCGCGCTCAGCACAGGCGCCACACCGTGGCGACGAGTACTGTGAGGACAATGCCCAGCGCCAAGGGCAGGAGGGCAGAGAGCGCCGTCCAGCGCCAAGAGCGCGTCTCCTTATAGATGGAGTAGAGCGTCGTCGAACACGGGTGGTGCAGCAGACAGAAGAGCATGAGGTTCACCGCTGTGAGCAGATTCCAGCCGCCCGCAAGCAGGATGTCGCGCGTCTGTTCGTCGCTCCCCTCCATGAGTACGCCCGCCGTACCGCCGTCGGCCTGTCCCAAGGCCATGAGGGTGAGCATCAAGATGGTGGGTACCACGATTTCGTTGGCCGGAATCGCCAGCACATAGGCCAGGAGAACCATGCCGTTGAGCCCCATGAACCACGCCGGCCCGTCGAGCCATTCGATCAGGTGCGCCGCAATCGAAGTGCCCCCCACCTCGATGTTGCAGGTGAGCCAAATCACTGCGCCGGCGGGAGCTGCGAAGACCAAGGCGCGCCAGAGCACAATGAGCGTGCGGTCGATGAGCGAGGTGTAGAGCGTTTGCCAGAACTGCGGCGGACGATAGGGCGGCAATTCGAGGTGGAACGTCGACACTTCGCCGCGCAACACCGTGCGCGACAGCGCCCACGACGAGGCGAACATGAGCAGAATGCCCAGCACCACCACGCCCATCACGGCTGTCACCGCCACCAGCGAACCATACTCGCGAGGAACGGCCGCCGCCACGAAGAGTGTGGCCAAAAGGATCTGCGTCGGCCACCGCCCGTTGCAGAGCGAGAAGTTGTTGGTGAGGATGGCGATGAGGCGTTCGCGGTCGGAATCGATGATGCGTGTGGCCACCACACCGGCGGCGTTGCAGCCGAAGCCCATGCTCATGGTGAGCGCCTGTTTGCCGTGCGCCCCCGACCGCCGGAAGAGTTCGTCGAGGTTGAACGCCACGCGCGGCAGGTAGCCGAAGTCTTCCAACAGCGTGAACAGGGGGAAGAACACCGCCATCGGGGGCAGCATCACCGCCACCACCCAAGCTGTGGTCAGATACATCCCGTCGACGAGCAGCCCCGTTAGCCATTCGGGCGAGTGCACCGCCTCAAACACCGAGCGCAGCGCCGGATGACCCCAACCCACCAGCAGCGAGTCGAGCCAAGCCGAGGGATAGTTCGCCCCGATGATGGTGAACCAAAACACCAACGAGAGGAGGGCGAGCATGATGGGGAAGCCCCAAAAACGATGCGTGAGGATGCGGTCGAGCTTCACGTCGAGGGGCAAGAGCCCTTCGCCGCCTTGACGACGTACTACCGCGGCGCAGATTTCGCCCGCTTGGGCATAGATCTGTTCCATCCAGCGGTCGTGGAAGTTGTGGCCGATGGCGAGGTGAATCTCGTCGGCCAGCGCCGTGAGTTCGGGCGTGGCGTAGGCGCGGCGCACCCCTTCGTCGCGTTCCAAGAGGCGGGTGGCGATCCACTCGGCGTTCGACAGCGAGGGATGCGCTGGCGCACCGCTTCGGTGAGCCGATCGACCTCAACGGCCGTGTCGGCCGGCAGATCGAAGCCGCGGGGCGGCCGGCACACGTACTCGCCCGTGGCCACAGCGCGCACCGCTTCGAGGAGTTCGCCCATGCCCTGACCGATGCGCGCCGAAGCCCCCACCACCGGAATGCCCAGGCGGCGCGAGAGCGCGCGGAGGTCGATCTCGATGCGGTTGCGCGTGGCCTCATCGATGAGGTTGACGCACAGCACCGCACGGTCGGTGATTTGCAGCACCTGCAACACCATGTTCATATTGCGCTCCAAGCGCGTGGCGTCGGCCACCATCACCGTCACATCGGGCTGACCGAAGAGGATGAAGTCGCGGGCGATCTCCTCGTCTTCCGAGGTCGAGGCCAGCGAATAGGTGCCGGGCAGGTCGACGATGCGATAACTCTCGTCGCGGAAGTCGAAGAAGCCCTCGGCCTTGCCCACCGTCTTGCCCGGCCAGTTGCCGGTGTGCTGTTTCAGCCCCGTCAGGCGGTTGAAAACGGTGCTCTTGCCCGTGTTCGGGTTGCCGGCGAGCGCCACGACATAGCGCGTTTCGCCCCCCGTCTCGCCGTGGCGGCGCAGGGAGTGGAGCGAAGCGGTGGGACACGCGGCGCAGGCGCCGTGTGGGAGGGAGGCTGTGGAGGAAGAAGCGGAGTTTTTCATAGCGGAGTGACAATGATTTGGCGTGCCTGTTCGCGGCGCAACGCGATGGCTGTGCCGCGTACCACATAGGCCACGGGGTTGCCCAGCGGACTGCGCATGCCGACCGACACGCGCGAGCCGCGAACGAAACCGAGATCCATCAGTCGGCGGCGCAGCGCACCGCGACACGAGGGCGAAAGTCCCGCCACCACGGCGGTTTCTCCCTCGGCGAGCCGACTCATGCGGAAGGCATCGGCCGGCACCTCGGCGGCTTCGGCGTCGGTGAGCGCACGGGTGTCGATGGCCGCGAGGTCGGCGGCCGGTAGGGTGAAGCGTTCGCCCTCATAGTCGAAGACAAAGCGCGAATCATCGGCCAACACCACGCGCACCACCGCGTCTTTTGGCCAAAACCCGTGGCGGCAATGCGGGCAAAGCGCCGTGCGTCGTCGTCTTCGATGTGCACCACGCGCAGCAGCGCGCCGGCTTCGGCACACGCGCAGGGTGTTCCGTCGGAAGACTCGGGGAGAGCGGGCAGCGCCAGCCCCGCGGTGGGGATGGGGTCGCCGTGGGGGTCGAAAAGGGGTTGCCCAAGAGCGCCGCCATGCGCTCGCGTTCGCGCGCATCGAGGCGGTGTTCCATGTGGTGGGCACGTTCGTGCCACTCTGAGGGCGCATAGCCCGAGTGTTCGGCCAGATACTGCTCATAGATGCGGTGGGCGCGCATCAGCGCCAGTGCGTCGCGCCGTCCTTTGGGGGTGAGGGCGACGGCATCGGCCGTGACGGTGATGCGACCTTCGAGCACCAAGCGCCCCAGGGTCTGGGCGGCGGCGTTGCGGTCGAGATCGAGCCGGCGAAAGAGGGCATCCCACGCCGAGCGCGGGAGGTCACTCCCCGCTTCGAGCAGGGCTTTGAGGAAATCCTCGGCGCGTTCGTTGCGACGGTTGTTTTGTCGTCGCGCGAAGTAGCGCCGCAGGCAGGCGAAGAGGGATTTCATACTCCGGAATCTGAGGGTGAGGGTGGGCACCGGCCGCGGCTTCCGAGCTTCGGCGGCCGCCCGTGAGCGAAAACTCCACCACTATGGCGAAAAACTGCACTGTTTTGGGACAAAAGTCGACGACTTTTCTCCCAACGGCCGCCGCCTTTCCCGCGGGTGGAATTCTCCTCTGCGCAAATATACACAAACTTTGTGACTTGTCGACCACGATGATTTGTAAAATTGGCATTCTTCGCAAAAAAACCTTGTGCCGTGTGTCTATCGAGTGGCCACCTCAGTGCAGCCGCCTGCCGTCGATGACCCGAAGGAGGCGCGAGACGAGGGACGAAGATTCACCACGTCACCACGCGATCCACCAGTGCGCGTTGTTCGCCGCTCGACTGGCGGAGATAGATGCGCGTGGTCTCGATGCTCTCGTGCCCCAAGAGGTCGGCCAGCAGACTCAAATCGGCGTGAACGGCCAAGAAGTTTTTGGCAAATCGGTGGCGGAAGGCGTGGGGGTGCACCAGGGCGGGATCGAGGTGCAGCCTTTGCGCCCAAACACGGAGCATGGCGCCGATGCCCCGGGGGGTGATGCAGCGGCCGCGGTAGTTGACAAAGAGCGGCCCGACGATCTCTGCGCCGCGTTGTGCGATCCACGCCATCGCCTCGTTGCGCAGCGTGAGGGGGATGTAGATGCGCCGCTGTTTGTTGCCTTTGGTATAGAGATCGACGAAGCCGCGGCGCACATGCTCCACACGAAGTTGCACCAACTCGCTCACCCGCGCACCGGTGGCGGCGAGAAAGCGCACCACGAAGTGCCAACGCAGTTCGCCCAACTCTCGCAGTCGCTGCGAGAGATAGAGGTAGTCGGCTTGGCTGATGACGTTTTCGACGAACGAGCGCCGCCCGAGACGCACGCCTTTGAGCCGCCATTGTGGCCGCCGCAGCGCGAGGAGCCAACGATTGATGGCCATCACGCGCTGATTCACGGTCTTGGGCGAATAGTGTTCCATGAGGGCGCTGCGATGCCGGAGCAGATTCTCCTTGTTGAGCGCCGGGAAGTGCGCCAGAAGTCGCGCACCGCTTTGATATAGGCGCGCACGGTGTTGGGGGCGAGGTTGTCGTCGATGAGACTTTGCTCAAATGCCGGCAGACTGGCATGGGGATCGATGTTCTTGCGCATAAGTGTTGAGATTTGATGAGATGTTCCGATTGGCAAGTTACGGCTTTTTTTGCCCAAATGCTTCGGTTCCCACGCAATTATCGGTAACCCGCCCTATCAAGTGGTGGTGGCGCAAAAGGAAACGGCAATGGGCAGAAAGCTGTTGTAAATGTTTTTTCATTACTTCCAAATGCTCTCCGATCAATTACAGCCGCGCTACTCCTCTTTAATCTACCCCGCTGTGCGTTGGATACACCGTTCCGGGAAAGGGTTGATCGAGTTTGGATTGAAACAAATCAACGACCCGCATTTGGCGCGCTTGCATTTCTATCCCCAATCCAATGAAGTGTTCAGAGAAGTGGGTATCGCCGACGGGCTTTCCGTTGTTTTCAAAGATAGAGAGAAGCAAAAAGCAGGATTCGACTACCTCTATACCAAAAAAACGGGGTAACGACCGCCACGCATGCCGAAGCACCGGGCGAAAAATATGCTTTGTGCTCGACCCCGAGGCCGTAACCATCGGTGAGAATATACAGCACATCACCACACAGCGCTTTGCCTTTCTACACGACGCTGTGCTTCCTCGTAGCCTTTTTTCCATCGAAAGTAATTTTGTGGAGAACCATCCCGACAAAGTGCGCCCCTATCGAAAGGGGGAAGCCCTTGCTGCCGATGAAATCAAACTCCTCACGAATGACAAAGCGGGAAAAGCCGGCCGCGCACGCTGGTATGTGGCCAAAGAAGAGGTTGTCACCACAGGAAAGGAACATTTGCGCCGCTGGAAGGTGGTGGTATCGAGCGCAAACGCGGGTGGTCAGAAACGAAGTAACCAACTCGAGGTGCTCGACGACCGCAGTGCTTTTCGGACGATCGCGCGTGGCGCTCAAGACTTTCGCCACCGAACGCGAAGCGCGTAACTTCTTTGCTTACTGCCAAACCGATTTTATTCGCTACACTTTCCTACTCACAGACGAAAGTCTGAGTTCGCTCGCCAAAATGGTGCCCGACCTGCTCGACTATACAGACGGCAACGGCATCATCGACTACGCCGGCGACGTGAATGCCCAACTTTATCAACTCTTTGAGGTGGACGACTCGATGAAACGCCTCATCCTGCGAACCTTAGAAGAGAATCAATCATAAAACAACGGCGCACCACAAATGAGTGGTGCGCCGTTGTTTATTGCATCGGTTTTACTTTTTCCTCGATGAAGGCTATTTCTTGTGGCGTAAGTCCATATTTTCTATAGAGTTGGCGGTCGATTTCATCGGTTGAAAGCGTCCATTTTATGTCCGATTTTTCGGAGAAATCTTGCATAGGTAGCAAAGAAAAAAACATTCTTGTTGACCTGCATTGTACCGTGACCAAGGGATAATATGAAGCGGAAAAAGGTGGTTTCCATATAAGATGAACAACACTTCATTTCATATTCACTCGCAAAGGGACCTATAAGCAAAAAAGTTTCGGTACAAATTTCCCCAGGCATTGCTTGTATATGCGCAGGTGGAATCATTGCATCAGAGGAATAAGTTGTCGTAAAGAACAATTTATATTGTTCGACAGCCTTGTATGTTGTCTGTAATGCTATGAGAAGTGATATATCCCTGAAACTCGTTTTTGCTCCGCCCTTTCGTCCTTTGACTCCAAATATTTTTAATTGCTCCTTCAAAAAGGTGCAGAAGATAAATGAAGTTTGGGGTACTTCTCGGGAGAATTAAACACATCCTTTCTCAATCCAAAGGGACGTGTCTTAGATACGATAGAAGAAAACCTTACAGACTTGTGGCTATGTACCTTGTTTAATATAGGTATTACTCTTATATCACGAAGTACAAAGTCGCAAAAGTCGTTTCTCAGATTCACTTTGGCTTGTACTTCTTCACCCTCCAACGAAACATAGGTATAATCTATGCCTTGAATCGTTTTTGTTCTTATGCCATCTAAAAATAACATATTCCACTATCATTGTGAGCAGAGGGAAATATTGAACGATCGTCTCGATAATCTTTTATGTATGCCAATCCGGTGTTGTCCTTCATTTCTTCAAGAAATGATCGTAGTTCACTTCTTCCTCCTACCATCCACTTAGAAGGAATAATCATACTCACAGTTTCTCCAAGCTCAAAGGCGCTTTTTACAAATTTGTGGTAGATTGGCGCAGCCGCATCCTCTGAAGCTTCCCCTCCATCAAGCACTTGATAGGGCGGGTTACCGATAATTGCGTCTATCTTCATTTCTTTTTTATCGTTTAGTCCCCAAAATCCTTTGGCGTCGCGCAGGTTGCTGACGACGGTTTGCGAGGAATGGGTGAGGCATGGAATGAGATCGGGGTAATATTTGGCGTTCACTTGTGCGGTGTTGAAGCCGCAGAGCGTGCGCTTGGTGATGGCGACGGCCATCGGCGTCTTACATACCACGAAAATGTTTTCTTTGAGCGTTTGTTCCCAAAGTGCTTTGGCGCGACTGGGGGCGATGGCGTTGTGCTTGCACCACTCTTCGTCCAACCGCGCGCGGTAGATGCTATAAGCGGCGTAGAGAGGATAGAGACCGCTCTTGGAATTGATTTCCAACACGGTGCTTCGGGGCGAAAATACACGATCGGTCACGCCGCTGCGCACGATGTGGCGCGGAGTTTCGAGGGCGTGCTCGAAACGCTCGTCCATAAAACAATAACCGCCCAGCGAATCGGAGAGATGCATGTTGACCACGCGCCAAGGGGTGAGGACGGTTTCCTTGTCGGGGTTGCGAAAGGTGGAAAAGAGCGTGGCGAGGCGCGAAATGCGCTCTTCGATGGTGAACTTGTCGGCGCTGCGGGCTAATTGTCTGATGCGGCGGCCGGCAGCACTGAAGACTTCGGGATCGTAGTAGCGGCGGAAGCGAGCGAAGTCGGCTTTCGTCACGCCGGCGGGCATGAATTCTGCCCAAGAGGTGTCGTCGACGAGGTGAGTGAAGTTGTTTATCGTCAGTTCGGCGGCTTCGTCTTGGATATCGGCGCCGTAGATGAGCAGGGGCATGCGGATGGAGATGCCGCGCAAGATGGCAATGGCGTTTTTTCGCTGCTTCTTCTTCTCATTTTCCAGCGCTTTGAGGGCTTCGGCCTCGGGATTGGGTTCCTTGGGGGGCTTCTTGTCGGACGCGGCGGGCGGTTGGGCTTTGTTTCCGTCGAGACCGTTGTCGCTGACTTTGACTTTATCGACCGATTTGAGGGGCTTTGGTGGTGCCGATTTTTGGCGCGGAGATCGTTGAAGTCGGCGACATCGCCGTCTTCTAAGCGGAGCAACTCATCATTATATAGTGCGCCGTCTTCGAAACCGGCATTGACCACGCGCTCGATTTGCACGCGTTTGAGTTGCGTGAGGAGGTTGTCGACGTTGAAGGCCTGCATTCGGCTGCCTTCGATGGCGATGACGGGGCAGAAGTGGAGGAAGTCGGCGAGGGTGTGGCGGTCTTCGTCGGTTTGTTTGCCGGCCTTGGGCGACACTTTCGAGGCTTCGGCCAGCATGCGCAGGGCACGATCGGGGGCGAAGTCGAAGGCATAGCAGTTTTTCCTTCATGCGACCTTGATAGGTGAAGGGCGTTTGCACGCGGAAGATGGTTTGCATGTAGCCGGCAGCCGAGGTGCTCGACGCGCCGGACATCATGAATACGCCCGTCCACGCGCGAATGCTCACACCGGTGGTGAGGCGACCGCACGAAAGGGTGATGGTTTGCGTGGCACCGGGGTCTTTGCCGATGGCTTTGTTCACCTTTTTCGAGTGCATCGCGGCTTTCTTCGTCGGCATCGCCCTCGCCTGCCACGTTCACCACAGTGAAGACACCGAAAACGGGGTGGGCTTGCAACTTTTGGCTCAGGGCTTTGGCCGCTTTGACGCCCGGGAGCACCCAAAGTGTGTGACGGAAAAATGTGGCGGAACTCGGCATTGGCATAGGGATAGAGCGAATCTTCGTCGTTGCGGCAAAAGCAGATCGAGAAAGTCCCCCACATAGTCGTCGTGCACGAAGGCTCCGCACTCATCGGTGCGGAAAAAAACTCGCGAAAGTTGAAGACTTTGTCCTCATCGACGAAGTCGGCTAATAGATTGCCGAGGTCGTAGGTGTAAATGTGCATGGCGGGCAGCGCAGCATAAGGGTTGGGGTCGCCGAGATGGTACTCGTCCCACGACATTTTGGCGCGCTGCTCCATAATATAGTCCCACGTGAAGATTTCCTCCTCGGCATATTGGTCGATGAGGTTGAAGGGCGTGCCCGAAAGTTGCAGCACTTTGGTGTTGGCGTGCCGAAGTTGTTCGATCACCGCCTGCCCCAATTCGGTCTGCGTGCCCTCGTGTGCTTCGTCGATGATGAGCAAATCCCATTCGGTGGCGAAGACGTTGTCGTTCTTTTTCGTGCTGTCCGCCCACCGTTTCCGATCCGCGCAGGTCTTGCATGGAGGCAAAACCGATGATGTGCATGCCTTTTTCGGCCTGTCGGAGCAGTTGGGCGAGCGACTCGCCTTGGGTGGCCGAACCGTAGTTGAATCTTGCCGGCTGTTTGTCGTGTTTCGCACTGCCGGCCGCCGTTGCGGAGGGGGACTTCGTCTCGGTCGTGCAGCAATCATAGAAGATCTTTTCAAAGTCTTCGTACCATCCGGCATTGACCACAGGGCGGTGAGTGACGATGAGGGTGCGTTGGGCATTGATCTCGCGCACCACTTGAAGCGCCGAGAGGGTTTTGCCGAAACGCATCTTGCAGTTCCATAGCACTTGCCGTGATCCCGAACCGCCTTTCTTCGTAAACCGCTTGACAGCCATGTCGATGGCGGCGCGCTGTTCGGGGCGAAAGACGATGGGGGCGGGCACATTTTGCGTCTTTTCGTTGGGCGAGAGGCAGGTGCGCCCCTCCTTAGTGGCCGCAATGGCTTTTTTCACCGTGTCCAAGTCGGTTTCGTACCATTCTGTGCCGAAGTGACTGTTAGAAAACTCGGGACGGCGAATGCCCGAGCGTCGCAGAATCTCGTGCACCTGCTTGTCGTTGAACGTCTGCAAAACCCCATTGTAGATGAAAGCGGAGCACTCGGTGTAGAGCAACTCATATTTTATGGCTGCCGTTTTCGTGTACTGATCAATTCGCTTGCGAGCGATGTCATTCAACAAAGGGTCGTTGGGGCCGGGCGTGTGTTTGCAGTCTTCGGTCAGCGAGGTCATGCCGATTTTCAGGCAACCTTTGTGCAGCGGTGTGTCGATGGCGAAGACATAGATGACTTGCGGTTTCAGCGCGGAGGTGTATGTTGCCATAGGCTTGGGGTGGATTTAGGTAAAAAGAGGGGATGCGAGGGGAATTGGTGTCGCGGTTGAGGGAAAAGAAGTGGCCTTGAGACGCAATTCTCAGAAGTGGGAGGCCGGAACGGTGTGCATCCGGAAAAATGCAGAGCGGTACCGCCGAAAAGTGGGGCGAGGTCACTCAAAAGTGGGTGAGCCGATTAGGAAGAAGTGGGGCGAAGGAGATCGACGAAGCGGATTTTGCGGTGGTTCTCGTGGGTGATCGGATCGCGCTTGCCCCAATCGCGTAGCAGGCAGTAGGTGCCGTTGTGCAGATGGATGTTGCCGCTCGCGCAACCCGGGCAGGGGGCGGTGGTGGCTGCCGGGGCGGAGGCGAAAAGATCGAGCTCGTTGTGCGTGGTGGCGTGGCATGAATCGGGAACAACGCCTTTCAGCCCGTCCATTTGCCACACGTTCCAAGCAATGACGTAGGCGAAGGAAAGGAGGGTCTGCGGGTGGAGGGGCAGTTGGGGGAAATAATATTGGTGATGCTCGACGAAGGTTTTGAACAGCGCCTCGCGTGTCAAGAGGAGGCTGTCGCCTTGCCACTCATAGCCCAGGGTGTGGCGATAGGCTTCCAGCGCCCAAGTGCGCCAGAGCTTGGATTCGCGCACAATTTCCTCGGCGCTCTTCTCGGAGTGGGGGGCGATGGTGTTTTCGGCCACAACGCGGAGTTTGCGATCGAGGATTCCGACGCGCTGTGAGAGGGGAATGAATTCGCCGGTCACGGTGTTGTAGCGACTCACGAGATAAGGGCCTTCGCCGCAGGTGATTTCCATGCGGGTGGAGCGGACATAGTCTTGCCACGTCTTGCCTTCGGGGAAAACGATGCGTTCGGTCGTCGATTGCCAGCTGTGGTCGCGTTCGTCGGTGCGGTTGAATACGTCGGGACGTCCGAACCAGGCTTCGTCGATGAGGTTGTTTTGCGCATTGCAAACCCAGGCCGGGGTGAAGACCTCGGCCATTTGCTGAGTGCGGTCGAGCTGTTGCTCGCGCGACTTGAGCACGCGCGGCTGAATGAGGTGCCCATGTTCGCCGGTGATGCGCTCGGGTGTGATAGCGTCGTGCCATTGATAGCCGGCACCGAGGTGGGCGTAGTGATCGGTAGCCCAAAAGATGGGGCGCTGCGTCGTGTGGTCGAGCAACAAGGCGGTGAGCACTTGAGGATAGCGGCGCAAAAAGTTCACTTTCGGAGATATCAATTTCGTCGGAGACCATGTGTGTGAGAAAGAGGAGGGTAGATTGCTAACAAAGGTAGTTATATGTCTTTGTAGAACAAAGGATTTGCGTAATAATACATTAAATCTGCACGCAAAAAAAGCATTTTGCTTGTGAAAATCCCGGTGTGAGGGCGAAAAACGGCCGTCATTCCCCGATCATACAGCGAAAATGCGCTGCTACTCAAGCATTATGCGCTAATGGGCTCGAGCATTGTGTGTGCAGGCGCTCGGCAGCCGCTGAACATTGGGCCACAGGTTGGAGCGAAAGCCCCTGTTTCCGACCTCTCCAAGACACAAGTTGTGCAGAAAAGGGCGTTTGAGTTGCAAAACCTGCCCTGTTTTGCGCTTTTCGCGCGGCATATACTTGGGCAACTATAGAACAAGTGCTAATTTTGCACCCGGAAATAATTATACAGTCAGTCAAATTAAAAAACAATCATGGAATGGTTTATTAAACTCCTCCAAAACCCGGAGAACGCGGCACACCTCGTTATTCTGTATTCGCTTGTGATCAGTCTTGGTGTGCGCCTGGGACGTTGGCGCATCGGCGGCAAGAACGGTATTGCCTTCGGCGTGACGTGGGTGCTCTTCGTCGGTATTCTCGTCGGACACATCTGCACCAACTTTCTTTATGCCGATCCCGCGGCGGCCGTGGCCGGACAAAAGCACGTGATCGACATGGTCAAGGAACTCGGCCTCATCCTTTTCGTCTACTGCATCGGTTTGCAGGTACGGCCCGAGCTTCTTCCAAACCTTCAAATCCGGCGGTTTGGGCATGAACATGCTCACCCTCAGCCTCGTGTTGCTCAACGTGACCGTGATGATCGGCCTCTATTTCCTCGGCACCTCGCTGGGCATTTTCAGCAACCCCCAATCGCCCGACAACCTGCCCATGATGGTGGGCGTACTCTACGGTGCGGTGACCAACACCCCCGGTCTCGGCGCGGCCAACAACGTCCTGCCCGATCTGATGAAGGGCGCTGCGGAAGTGCCCGTCATCGCCAACGGTTACGCCTGCGCCTATCCCCTCGGCGTGGTGGGCATCATTCTCGCCACCCTCGCCGTGCGCTTCCTCACCGGCACCTCGCTTGAGGAGGAACGCAAGGCCTTGGCCTCGGCCGAAGAGAACGATCCCACCTCGGCACCCAAGCACTTGGTGATTCGCGTGACGAAGTCGGCTGCCGAAGGCCGCACCCTCGAAGCGCTCCACCAGTTCCTCAACGTGCAGTTTGTCATTTCGCGCTGCATCCTCGAGGACGGCACACTCCTCATCCCCCGGCCGCGAAACCATCCTCAAGCAGGGCATGCAAATCCACTTGGTCTGCGCCGAAAAAGGACGCCGAACGCATCTCCGAACTCCTCGGTGAACTCATCGAAGTGGGTCACGAGGAAAAAAATAGAGAGCGAGCAGTACGTCAGCCGTCGCCTCGTGGTGACGCGTCCCGAGATCAACGGTAAAACCTTCGCCCAGCTCCACGTTTCTTCGCTCTACGGCGTGAATGTGACCCGCGTCACTCGCCACGGCATGGACCTCTTCGCCGCACGCGACCTCCGTTTGCAGGTCGGCGACCGCATTTTGGTCACCGGCACGGAGAAAAACATCGAGCGCTTCAAAGAAGTGGTCGGCGCACAGGTGAAACACCTCGATCACCCCAACGTGGGCGCGATCTTCTTCGGTATCCTCATCGGTATCATCGTCGGACAGATCCCCATCCCCATCCCCGGTGTCACCGTGCCCGTGAAACTCGGCCTTGCCGGCGGTCCCCTCGTCGTAGCCATCCTCATCGGCGCCGTGGGCTACCGTTATAAGATCAATACCTACGTCTCCACCTCGGCCAACCTCCTCTTGCGCGAAGTGGGGCTCGTGCTCTTCCTCAGCAGTGTCGGTATTCAGGCCGGTGCTTCGTTCTGGAAAACGATCACGCAGGGCGACGGTATCCACTATGTGTGGATGGGTGTGCTCATCACGACGATCCCCATCTTGATCGTGGGCGTTTTCGCCCGTTTGAAGATGAAGTTGAACTACTTCACCCTCATGGGTCTCATCGCCGGTTCGAACACCGATCCCCCCGCGCTGGCCTTTGCCAACGCCACTGCCGGCAACAACGCCCCGGCCGTGGGTTATTCCACGGTTTACCCCTTGGCCATGTTCATGCGCATCCTCTTGGCGCAACTCGTCCTCTCGATCTTCTTGAGCTGAGGCGAAGTGCTATATTAAAGAGGCGTTTGTGCCGAAAATGATTCGGACAATTTCGCCTTTCATTCCCCCTTTTTGACGACGAGTCACTCATTTCGATGAGTGACTCTCGTTTTTGTGAGCGTAAGACTTGTTTTTCGTCTTCGTCTTTGCTCTGAGAAAAAGCGGGATGTCAAGACGAAAAGAAGTGGACTTTTTGCGTAAAAAGTCGAGGGGATTTGCCGAAAACTTCAGCGCTTTTTGAGCCTCGTTCTCGACTTGGGTGGGAGGAGAGTGCGGGAGGAAAATGTGGATTTGCGGTTGGATGAAGAGCGAATCCATCGTGAGCGGGTGGGCAAACCATGCGAGAGGAATATAAAAAAATATTTCGAATGTGGTGTTCTTTTTTTCGTGTGTTAAGTTGCGATTTTGATCATTTATGTAGGGAGGTTTGCTGTGATAGATCCTCTTTTTCGGTTTTCTTTCGCCCAATCTATGTTTTTCTATGTCGTAAAAACCTGAGTTCGGTCTAAGCATTTCCTCTAAA
>BNJS01002134.1_pt1 | contig 141812 bp, 223 predicted proteins | sample 8540461 | NCBI WGS metagenome assembly BNJS01 (sample SAMD00202454, study PRJDB9452) | human saliva metagenome | isolation source: human saliva | place: Japan
CGAAAGATAAAGTAGAAGTAGTTCAACGAGAAGATGGGAAAAAGGTAAAAGTTACAACTGTATATATAGTTGATGAAAAACAGGCAATATAACACAAACAAAAAGAGAAGAAGAGATTTCATGATGTTGTAACATCTAAATCTGATGAAAAAGTACCAACAGTAGAACTTGAAGCATTTGAAGGTGGAGGAACCCATCAGAATCAGTAGTGACAGAAGAACTTAAAGCATCTGAAGGTGGAGGAACCCATCAGAATCAGTAGTGACAGAAGAGCCTAAAGCATCTGAAGGTGGGGTAAATCCATCAGAATCAGTAGTAACAGAAGAACTTAAACCATTCGCAGGCGGAGTAAACGCAGAAAATATCAGTAGTTAAAGAAGAATTACCTGAACTAAAAAGTAGCACTTTTTAAAAGATGAAGAAGATAATGTTTTAGAAGTTTTAGCAATTTCTGAAAAGCCAAAAGAACTAAAAGGCTATAAATACACAGGAAAAGAAAAAGTAGACGGTGAAGGTAATAAAATCTATATTTACGAAAAAGATAAATCGAAAGTAGTAACATCTAAATCTGATGAAAAAGTGCCGACAGTAGAACTTAAAGTCATCTGAAGGTGGAGGAATCCATCAGAATCAGTAGTGACAGAAGAATTGAAACCATCTCGCAGGTGGAGGAATCCATCAGAATCGATAGTGACAGAAGAATTGAAACCATTCGCAGGTGGAGTAAATCCATCAGAATCAGTAGTGACAGAAGAATTGAAAACCATTCGAAGGCGGAGGAACCCATCAGAATCAGTAGTAACAGAAGAACTTAAAGCATTTGTAGGTGGGGTAAACGCAGAAACAGCAACAGTCAAAGAACAATTACCTGAACTAAAAAGTAGCCCTTTTAAAAGATGAAGAAGGTAATATTTTTAGATGTTTTTAGCAATTTCTGAAAAAGCTAAAAAGAATTAAAAAGGCTATAAATATACAGGAAAAGAAGAAGTAGATGGCGAAGGGTAATAAAAATCTATATTTATCAAAAAGTTGAATTAGAGAATCATGATAACGAAAAACAAGAAACTGTTGATGTTAATCAATCTCAAAATACTGAAAGTCAAAAATGAGACTGCTGAATCTAAGAAAGCACAAGTCAAAAACTACCTAATACAGGAGAAACACCTGTAGAAAGTGGAATATTAGGTGTAATGTTACTGCCGCAACAACGATGTTATCTAAACGAAAAACTATAATATAATAACATAAAGAGGTCGATCCAAAAAAACCTAAATTTTAACAAAGTGTATATGAAAAACTCATAGACGTAGTGGTTTATTGATATCTCAAAATCGCTTTAGAAAAAGCTTTTTAGATATCTAATAAACTATGCAGGAGTGACTTGACAAAATCGATTTCTACGAAATCACGATTTTGAGTCACTCCCTTTTTATAAATTTTGGTTGTATCCTAAATTTAGTGTAAAAACAGTTCTGAGATTTTTGTTATACATTAAATTCTAAATTCACTTTTGAAGTTTTTTAAAAAGAAAGTTTGTTGATGATTGTTTTTAATGAAAAACGCATAAAAATGTATAAAACTGTGAAAAAGACTATATTGTCCGATTATTTTTAGTATTTTATAAAAAAATAGTTGTAAACGTCTGTATTTGTGGATATAATTATTAATGGAAAAAAATAATTGCTTTCAGGAGGCGTAATTTGAGGTCAATAATCGTAGTAGTAGGTTCACAATGGGGAGATGAAGGTAAAGCAAAATTACCGACTTTTTAGCAGAACGTGCTGATGTAATTGCTCGTTATCAAGGGGTAACAACGCAGGACATACTATTAAGTTTGATGGAAAAACTTACAAACTTCAATTAATCCCATCTGGTATTTTTAATGAAGAGAAACTTTCAATTATCGGTAATGGTCTTGTAGTAGATCCTAAATGGATTTGCAGTGAGATCGATAGACTTAAAGAAAGTGGAGTTACTTGTAATGGATTAAGAATCTTAATAGAGCACACGAGTATTACCATACCACTTGAAACTTGATGAGGTCGAAGAAGCTCGTCGTGGGGAAAACAAAATTGGTACTACTAAAAAAGGTATCGGACCATGTTATGTAGATAAATACAAAACGTTGTGGTATCCGTATCGCTGACTTATTAGATGTCGATCTCATTCAAGAAAAACTAGAACAAAATCTGAAAGAAAATGAATTATCTCGAAAAATCTATGAAACTGAAGGATTCACAGTAGAAGAAATCTTCAATGAATATTTCGAATATGGAAAAACAATTAGCTCAATATGTTACAGACACTTCTAAAGTATTAGAAGATGCACAAAATGAAAATAAAAATATCTTATTCGAAGGTGCACAAGGTGTAATGCTTGATATCGATCATGGTACATACCCATACGTTACATCATCTAACCCATCTGCAGGAGGAATCACAGTAGGTAATGGATTCGTACCAACAAATGGACTTAAAGTATTAGGTATTTCAAAAGCTTATACTTCACGAGTAGGTGATGGACCATTTCCAACTGAATTATTCGATGAAATCGGAGATACAATTCGTGAAGTTGGTCATGAGTACGGAACAGTTACTAAACGTCCACGTCGTATTGGTTGGTTCGATACTGTAGTAATGCGTCACTCAGCTCGTGTATCTGGAATGACGAATCTGTCAGTAAACTGTCTAGACGTTCTTACAGGACTTAAAGAAATTAAAATCTGTACAGCATACGACTATAAAGGTGAAATCTTAACTGAATATCCAGCTAATGAAAATATCATTAAAGATTGTAAGCCGATTTATGAAACATTACCAGGTTTTGATGAAGATATTACAGGTGTAACATCATTAGATGAGCTTCCTGATAACGCAAGAAAATATTTAGAAAAAATCGAAGAATTAGTAGGGGTTAAAATCTCTGTATTCTCTACAGGACCAGACAGAACTCAAACGCACCTATTAGAAGATTTATGGAATTAAAAATAAATGAATATTAAGTAGACTTCGAGGTTAATATACTATGTTCTCGAAGTTTATTTTTGTAAGAATTAGATTGTGAACACAAAAATAACGTGACAGAAAAATGTCGTATTCAGCTATTAATTGTATAGATATAGAGAAAAATATATTAGAATATGACGTATTTAGTCACGTAATTAAAAATAAGAGTTAATTTAATGGTAAAATATAATAGAAAAGGCTATGTTAATAGTGAATTATACGTTTATTTACACAAGAAAATAGTGATAAATTATTCTTAATAATAAAGTTTAGGAGATAAGGAATGGACAAGAAGAATTTACATGGAAGTATTTTTAAAAACTAAGAGAAGAAAAGAGAATATAAATTAAAAAGATGTGGCAGGGTGATGTTGTTTCTACAAGAACATTAATGCGTTTTGAAGCGGATGAAACAAGCATACCAATTGCTACATTTGAAAAAGTTATTAGAGAATTTAAATATCAATTATTTAGATTATCTAACGGTTTACTATGATAATACTGATACCGCAACCACAAAATTCGCTAATAAATTGCAGAAACTTCTGCAATCAGGTTCTTCATCAAAGTTAGTAAATGAATGTAAAAAAAGAGCTGAAGAAAGAAGATATCGAATTTTAGTAAGAGATTAACTATATTGATTCATTTAAAATAATATTCTTTGGAAAGAGGATAAAGAATTATTTGAAGAAAATAGAAAATTAATAAGGAATAGAATTGAATCATTGAATAAATTGGGATTTGATGAAATTTATGGACTATTCCTTTTAATATATTCGGCATCAAAGGATGATTATTCAGTAGAATATATTGAAAGGATTATTGAAGATTGCTTTAAAAATATCCCAGTAAGAAATTATTTGAATAAATACATGAGTGCTGTATATTGTGATTTATTAAAAGTAGCGCTATCGTTCTTAGTAAGAGCTGGTTATTATGAATTAGCTGAGAAGAGATGCAAAGAGACGCTTAAACTATTTAATGAAAATCCACTATTAATGAATAGAGCTACATTTTCTAAGGAAATTGTTGCAAATAATGGCTTCGCTATATTTATTACAAGACAAGGAAGAAGGTGTCATATTAGCGAATAAAATTCTGAAATATGAAGATATTGTTGCTGAGATTACTGGTGATCCTTATTACAAACAGGTAAGAGATGTAACTTATGAAGCTTATTGTAGAGCAAATAAGACAGGTATTGATATCGAATTTTAATTAATTATGTATTTATGAATAGTTTGAAGAAATTAGTTCACTATTAGTGAATTAGTTTCTTTTTATGCGTTTAAGAGTGTTGATATAACTTATAATGAAAAATTTGAAGACAGTTTTGTCATATTACGGGAGAAAAATGAGCGAAAAAGAGGAGTATTTATGTAGTAATGTGACTATTTTTCCTGATTTATATTAATTCTAATACTATATGATAAAATTGTCGTTATAAAATGATTATTTACATATTTTTTTACGGAGGAAATGAATTATGATGAAAAAGAAAACAAAGGTTTTCGCTTAGGGAAAAATAAAATAGGTACAGTTTCGATGTTGTTAGGCTAACTATAGTAGGTATGTTGAACAGTAGTTCAAGCCGCAGAAGTTCCTAAAGAAACAACAGTAAAGGATGAGAAGTTCTATACAGTAACTGATGGACAAATACTGGGTGCTGAGAAAAATTGCTGGAAGACAATTAGAAATTGTCGAAAAAGTTAATGAAATAGAAGGTAATAAAATTTCTATAATAAATATTCAAAAAGAACAAGAAACTTTAAATAATAAAAAGATTTATTAACAAAGGAAATTGAAGAAGTTAAGAAAATAACACCAGATAAAATAGAGTCTGTGAAAAATGACATCTTAGAAACAGAAAAAGATAAATCATCTAAAGAGAATGAATTAGCTCAAGCTAAAAAGATGAAGTTGATAAATTGAATATAAAGAATGATGCTGATAAAAAGTTCAGATTGCACAAAAAGAAGCCGATGAAGCTGATAAGGATGTATATGTTAAGGAAAAAGTATTTAATCCGAAAGAAAAAGATGAAGCAAAAGATAAGTTAAATAATATAGAAAAAGACACTAATTGAAAAACAAAATGAAAAATCCATAGTACAGAAGGAATTAGAACAAGCTAAAGAGTTTGATAAGAGGTTAGTACAAAAGTAAAGTAGATGCAAAAATTAGATGTAGATAAGAGGAAACAAAGTAAAATAATCAAAGAGAAAGAATTAGCAGAAGCTAAAGTAAAAGAAAAAGAGTTAGAGTTAGCTTTTAGAAAAAGGTTAAAATATCCATTTGCTGTAAAAGGGATTAAAATGACGGTAAGCCTCAGACCCTAGATTTTGTAGAGGGCTTAAAGAATACTTTTGAACTTGACTCACAAGTGGGGCCTGAATACTTTGAACTTGACTCACAAGAGGCGCGTAAAGCCAAAATTGAAGAATTAATAAAAATAGAAAAAGAGATTATGTCGAAAGTAAACTTTTAAGTTGTCTACTGCTGACGAGTATAAAAATGATGAAAAATTGATATTAGAAATATCTCTTTAGAAGATAATCTTATTTATTCTCAATACTTTACAATGTTAAATAACCAAATCCGTGCATCAGTTTGGGAAAAACAGCTCAGAAAGTAAATTTAAATACTCAAAAATTTATTCATGAGGCTGCAAAAATTACGATGGATGATGATTATTCAGAAGCTATGCATTATCATAAAGGCTTTAAATAAAGCAGCTTTTAAAATTTGGCATAGATGATTACGATCATGGAAATGAATATAATAGATTTGAAAGTCAAGATTATACTTTTTGTTAGAAAGTCTGATAATAAACATATTTCAAAAACGTTTTTATTTAATGCTTTACATAATAGTTTACTTAGATTTTATTACGAAGCACATATGACAGGTCATTATGGGCATGCTAAACATATGTTAAATGATTCGGAAACAGTAGCTGTTGGTTTTGTATTACAAGCGATCTGAGTTCAGCTATAGTGGGTTTAGATTATCTTAAGATTTCTATTGCTTCTGTTCATAAATATGTTCATAAAAAAATCGTGAAGAATGGAAAAAGAGATTACAGTCTTGAATCGAAAGATACTTTTGGAGCCAATTTATATAAATTTGGATGCTGAGATTCGTGAAAAAGAGGAAAAATTTAGTTAAAGCAACAAAAGCCGTAGAAGATGCTAAAAAGGTACTTGATGTAGCAACAAAAATGCAGATGATGCACAAACTAAAGTTAATGAATTAAATAAAATTAAAGAAAAACAAGTGATGTACAAAAAGAAACTGGATATAGCTACTAAAGAAAAATATAAAGCAGAAAATGAAAAAAATAAAAGCTGAGGAAAATTTAAGAAATATAATTAAAGATCAAGATACAAAAGAAAAAGCGTTAAATAATGCACTATCTATCCAACGTCAGAAACATGATGTTTTAAACAATGTACAGTCTGATTTAATTAGAGCACAAGAAGAGTATGCTAATGCAGTAAATATACGCGAGGATAAAGAACAAAGTTTGCAAAAATATTAAAAATATTATAGTAGCTTTTAAATGGCAAGAAAAAGATTTTGAAGTAAAGTTGCAAAAACTAGAAGAAGATGGAAAAGAGTTTGTTAAAGTGAAAGCTCAACTTAAAGATGTAGAAGATAAGTTAACAGCTTATTTGAAAAACAATTAAAAATTAAAATGCTGAATTAGAAAAAGAAAGTAGATTTTAAAGAGTTAAAAAGAATATAATCGTTTATTAGAAATTTATACAAAAGAGCGTATACCTAAATCTCTTCACTAGATCCGAATATTGAAAAACCACCCCTTGACATTAAAGAAGAGGTTAGGGAAGTGGAACTTGATTATAAAACTGTAGAACAAGATGATTCAACATTAGAAGAAGGGAGACGAATAGTTAAAGTAAAGGAAAAAGGTCATAAGGTAATCAAAATAATAATACTATCAGAAAAAGGAAAAATTATTAGATATAGTAACTCAAGAAACTATTCTTGATGAAGCAGTTGATAAGCTAGTTTTTGTAGAGAAAACGTCTAAACGTATCAGGAGACGATAATCTCAGAAGAACTAGGATATAAAGCCCAGGTTCACAAAATAACAAATCTGAATTACAACGTCCAAGTGTAAATTCAAATGGATTAAATACTCTACCTAATACAGGAGAAAGTCAAACAGGTGCGGCTACTGTAGCAGGCCTAGTAGCTCTAGCGGTTGCTGCGAGATTACGTCAAAAGAAAAAGAAAAATAATTTAATATATTTTAAAAAGTCTAAGTTATAATATTTTTAGCTTAGGCTTTTAAATATCTTTAAAAATTGCTAGATGATAATAATTTAGATTGATAATGTGCTTTTGGTTAGATTATTATATTAATACAAATTTCAATTTTAAGTATTAATTTATTTCATACTTATGGATGTTAAAAATAAAATAGAAAAGCTACATTTTATAAAATTTAATGTGTTAATATTAATGTTTAAAACATTAATATATTATTATCGATAATGTTTAAATAAGCTTTTTATTTTATAGGTTTTGATAATTGAATAAATATAATTGTAATAAAAACTTAGTGTTAACATTTAATATGTGTCACCGTTGACACTTTTTGAGTGTAAAACATCGAAAAAGTGAATAGAAAGTGACAATTACATCATATTTTATTAATATATAGAAATCTAGTGATATAATAATAATCGTCTATAGGAGGTCCGTACTTATTATTTACTATAAAGAAAGAAAATTCATTATGTTGACAGTTTTGGTTGTTTTCGTTAACATAATATTTCTAGGGATAAGGTAATTATAAAGAATTTTTATAGAAAAGAAAATGAAGTTTATAAAAATTTTGTTAGATATTATTATAAATTTGATTGGAAAAAGTTGTTCAATGAAATTTAAACTTAACAAAATTGGAGAAAAATGTATTATGTACATAAATTAATTAAGTTGAAGAGAAAAAGTTTTAAAATTGAAGTTTATAAACTAGAATATACTGTCGGAAAATATTATAGGCATATAGGAAGAGTAACTTTATTTGTTGTGTTGTCGGTTACTCTTTTTTATTTTGCCACTTTTTATTGCACGGAGAAAAAATAATATGAATTCTAGGTAGAAGAATATCGCTTGATATACATCTGAATTTTTAGAATAAATATAATGTATTAGAAAAATTAATAACATTAAAAAAATTTAATTATTATTTCAACATTAGTCACATAATTTGTGCTATAATAGTGTAAAGAAAACTAATTTAGGAGGCGATGCTCAGATGAATGATAATAATATTCATGGGAAAGATCTTCAAAAAGATTAGGGAAGAACGTGGAATTAAATTGAAAGATGCGGCAGGGACAGCTATTTCTGCTAGAACACTTATTAGATTTTGAAGCTGATGAGACGAGTGTAACATTAGAGGTTTTTGAGCAATTATTAAGAAATATTGGTATATGTTATCAAGATTATTTTTTTCAGAGTATTTGCCACTTGTGGAAGTAGATCAATCTGGCTTCCTAAAAAGAGGCGAATGCATTGGCAGAATCAGGAAATTATTCTGCTATAAAAACTCTAGCAATAAAGGTTCTTGAGAAAAGAAAAATCTTTCAATGGCAAACTACGTTTATATATAGAACAATATTTAGGAATGTTACAAGAAAAAATGATTCCAAAAATTATTTTTGGAAAATAGAGAGTATGTTTTAGAATATTTTAAAAAGATGGATAAACATACAAAAAATGAAATGTTAACATTAACGCTGATGCTTAGAGTACTTACTGAGGAACAACTGCCAGTTAAATTTGTTCGTAGACTTATTGATGAAAACCTAGAACCGATAGGTGTTGGGGATATGTTTTCTATTGATAGAGGAGAAAGATCCATACTTACTTTACATGGTGCTATTGCCTGTTTATCTAGAAGGGGATATGCAGAGGAAGCAGAGGAAAAATGTTTAAAAAGCTATCGAATTGTTAAAGACTAATTATAGTAAATTAACACATTTTAATTTTCATATGAATGCATTTTATTTTATATTGGTGCAGATTCAATTAAGATTAAATAAACCTGAAGGTGTTGAGTTGGCTAATAGATGTATTCGTATACTTGATGCTCAGATTGATTTATATGATATGCAATCAGATATACTTTACTAGAGAAATATTAGCTAAAAATTTTTTATGAACGTAATAAAACAGGAATTGACTTTTGAGTTTTAATAAATATTTTTTTCTTAATATTAAAATGTAATAAAGAAATTCAAATTATGAGTGTGTTTTTGGATTTTTTTATAATTGGCTTTAGCTAACTTAGTAAGCAAAAGTTGTTGAAATAAAATAATCATTTGCTATGCGGATGAGGTTTAAGAATTAAACAATTAGAAAAATCATTCTTTCTTTATAAAAATACGAGTAGTTCACGCTCTAAGTTAAAGAAAGGGTGATTTTAATTATGTAAAAATATCTTATTGTATGTATAATAGTAGAGGATAAGAATTTTTATAAAAACGTTTTACATTTTATTTGAATAATATAAATTATATTTTAAGTAAAAAAACGTTATCATATAATTATAGAATGATAATAGTTATTAATACTATTTACATAAAAAATAAATAAAAAGAGGTGTAAATAATGTCGATTCTTAAAAAGGCATGGTTATATATAACCAGAAAAAGTTTTAAATCATTTGTTATATTCTTGATATTAGCTACTATGTCATCATTAATTTTTAAGTACTATATCAATTAAAAAAATCAACTGATGCTTTGTCAAAAGAGACTTTTCAAAATATAACGAGTAGTTTTTTTCTATGGAGATAAATAGAAAGACTAATCAAGGGACTGCTAGAGGAGCTGGTAACTTAATAGGAGAGGATATTGAGAAGATTAAAGAATCTTCCAGGAGTAAAGAAATATGTTAAAAAGAATGAATGTAAGTGCGGATTTAATAGATTTAGAGCCTTTTAAAAACTTGCGAATCATCAACAAGAAGAGAAAAACAACAAACAAAGACAACTTTTTCTCTAAAGACGGTTATTGTTACTGGAACAAATGACTCTGTCATTAGATGATAGATTCTCTGCAGAAACATTAAAAATTAATAGAAGGGACGTCATCTAACTGATAATGATAAAAATTCTGCTCTAATTCATGAAGGTTTCGCTAAGAAGAATAAAAGTTAAAGTTGGAGATAAGATTAAATTAAAAAGGTAATCCAAATGATGCAGATAATGAGAAAAAATCTGATAAAGAGGTTGAAGTTACTGTAGTTGGTATTTTTTTGGAGGTCAGAATAAAGGTGCTACATCTAGTCATATGGAACTCTATGATAATATTTTTTTATAGCTGATACTCAAACAACAAAAACTTTATACAACTATGAAGATGGGAAAGAAATATATCAAGATGCAACATTTTTAGTTGATGGAAAAAGATAAAAGTTGATAATATTATAAATGATGCTAAAAAGCTGCCTATTAACTGGAAACAATATATGTTAGTTAAAAGTAATCAAAAACTTCCCAGCTCTTTCAACAATCATTAGATACAATTTATAGTCTAACTAATGGTGTATTCATCAGTACGATAGTCTTTAGCATAGTAATATCTATCATTGATATTATTCTTATGGATAAACAGTAGAAGAAAAAGAAATAGGTGTAAGTTTAGCGATTGGTATGACTAAAGCTAGTATTATTGGGACAATTTATTCTTGAAGTTCTATTAATTAGTATTCCGAGCTTTTATAGCTTCATATTTCGTAGGGAGTGCAATTAGTCAAAATATCGGAAATCAGATACTGCAACAATCTATTAAATCTGTAAGTAAAACTATCTCGAACCAAGCTAACGGAGTTAATCTAGGGCAAATGCTGAAGTAGAGGGTGCAAATAAAAATTATTACTGCCTTAGATGTAAGTGTTAGTATGGACAATATGCTGACAGTAGTACTTTGTTGGTATTGCGATAATTGTTATTGCTGTAGGAATTGCTTCTAGCAGATTAGCATATAGAAAACCCTAAAGATTTATTATCTGATATTAATTAATGTAAGGAGAAATAGATGAGTATTTTTTTAATAGGCATATCTTTATATTATTAGAAAAAGTAAGAAGTAGTATTTTTATTTTTTAATAGTTACACTAATATCATTTTTTTCTTATTAAGTGGTAGTGTCTTTGAATACAACTGTAAATAATATTTCTAAAAATTTATATAAAGATGTTAATTTTGGATTTAATATTGAAAGTGCAGATAAGTCCAATAAAGAAATAGAAAAGGATACTTTGAAAAAAATTGAAGAATTAAAAGGAATAACTACGAAAAATTATATATTTTCTAAATCGGTTACTGTTGAAGGGGAAAAAGGTAGTTCAGGAAAATCAAAATATTACTTTTAAATGATGAAATGAAAAATAAAAAGTAATTTAGTGATGATGAATGGTATTACCGCTTCTAAAAAGTAATATTGATTTTTAAGAGTGAAGTTTTAAAATTGGAAAAGGGAAGACATATTGAAGAAAATGATAAGAATAAAATCATGATTCACGAAAAATTTGCTGAATTAAATAATATTAATTTGGGTGATAAAATTAAATTATCACAAGAAGGTAAAATTTTAGAATTGGAAAGTTGTTGAATCTATTCTGGTGAAAAAACTAATACCTTTAATGGTTTAAGTTCGGATTTTATTGAAAATACAGTTTATACTGATTATAAATCAAGTCAAGAGTTATCAGCTTTAATATCTAATAATAAAGTAACGTCAGTAGAGTATGGAGTAGAAGATCCAACTAACTTAGATGATGTAATTAAAACTGTTGAGAATTTAGGAATAAATAATTTAATGGTCTCTAAATCGAATAAGAATTATGAGCTTAGTTACATCATCAGTAGAGAGTATAACTAAAAATAACTAATATAATAAGAATAGGTAGTGTTGTAGTTGGAGTAGTAATACTATCATTAATATTAATGTTCTGGGTTCGTGAAAGAACATACGAAATTGGGATTTTACTGTCATTAGGAACTAGTAAAGTAAACCTGGTGTTACAATTTATAGTTGAGGTATTATTGATAACATTATTTGGTTTGATAACTGCACTTGGTACAGAGATGACGACTATTAAGTATTTAGCTAATAATGTTGGAAAGTATATTTTTCTGAAGAGTTACCAAAAACAATAGCTGATGAATTAATGAAGATATCTGTGAGTGGAATAGATATTATTAGTCTAGTGATAGTAATGGTAGCTATAGTAATCATTTCGGTAGTTGTAGCATTATTGCCAATCTTAAAAATGAAACCGAAGAAGATTTTAACGAATATTAATTAGTGAGGAATAAGAAATGTCGATTTTTAAATTGAAAAATGTAAGTTATTTATATGATAACAGTAAGTCAAAAGGTTTTAAGTGGAATTACTTATAATTTTTGAAGTAGGGAAGTTTTATGCGATAATAGGTAAATCTGGAGCAGGTAAGTCAACTTTACTATCGTTATTAGCAGGATTAGATAGTCCTTCAAGTGGAGAAATATTATTTAATGATATTAATATCGAAAAATAGGATATAGTGAACATAGACGTAAAAGATATTTCTCTAGTTTTTCAAAAATTATAACTTAATCGATTATCTAACTCCGCTAGAAAATCTAAAACTTGTTTCAAAAAATGCAAGTAAAGATATTCTATTAAAGCTAGGATTAGAAGAAGAGCATGTTAATCGAAACGTTATGAAGCTTTCTGGTGGGCAGCAACAACGTGTGGCTATCGCAAGAGCATTAGTATCTGAAGCCCCTATAATTCTAGCTGATGAACCAACAGGGAACTTAGATGAAAGTACTGCAGAAGAGATAATCGAAATCTTGAAAAAGGTAGCTGTAGAAAACAATAAATGTGTTATCGTAGTTACTCACAGTAATCAATTAGCGAGTGCTGCTGATGTAGTGTTAGAGTTAAAAGATAAAAATTAAAAATTAATAGTAAAAAGCGAGATTAGCTTTTAGAAATTGATTGTTCAAAATCAAAAATTCTTAAGTTAATCTCGCTTATTTTATTAATTATAAGTGTTTTTTTAAGCAAAATAGTTTATCAAGTTCGTTTAATGCTTCTTCAAAATTGTAAACTAGTGTACCGTGTTTTAAAATTCCACCAAGAACGTAATGATTCATTGCATAGCTAGGAATATCATATTTGTTTGCTGATTTTAATCGAATATCTGAATTTATAGCGATAATCTTTTTCTTAAGTGCAATTGCAATTCCTAACTCGACCATTACACCACTATCTTCGTTCGTAACATCAGCTAAGAAGATGTCACAATTTTCTACAGCGTGAGTATCTCCATTAAAAATATCTTCCGGTGTTGGTAATGTTTGTTTATCTTCGTTAAAAGGTTGTTCTATTGGATTAAAGACAGATAATCTTTCTCCAAATTTTTCTTTTAATAATTTTCCTTCTTTTAAACGTTGAGCTATTTCAGCCTCGTTAAATAGTGCTCCAGCTAAATAAAGTTTCATAGAATAGTCCTCCTTAGTTGTTATTTAAATTATAATATATATCAACTCAATTTTACAACTAAAGTAAAAAGAAATTGATAGTGATTATATGTTCTACTAGTTAATACTGGGAAAAATTTTTATTACAATGCTAGGAAGAAAACTAATTGATTCGATTTGTCAGTTTTATAAAAGAAAAGAGTATCCCTTAATGAGATACTCTTAATATGATATTGATGCTGATATTTCACAGCTAATAATGATATTGATGTGGATGTTTCACCACTAATTTATATTAATAGTATCTCATTTTATTTATATGTCAAATATTAAAGTAAAATTTTTCTAATTCTATTTTCTATAAGGGACATTGATTCCTCGAAAATCGTAATATTACCCGCACTTTCATACTCAGAAACTGAGTGTTAGCTTTTCTTGTCTATTGTTTGTATCATATTTACACAGGCATATAGCTATCTTTATTTTTTTGTATTTTTTTATATTTTTCGATTCCTTTGAAGTGTCTTTCCTTAGATTCTAAAAACTTTCTGTATTAATATCTAGTTTATATAACGCTTTATTGATTAATTCTTCTGAATAAGAATTTATGCTCTTTTGGACATCTTCTGTTACAACACCATTATTTTCAATCAACAATTTTTTATGTATTCATTAAATTCATTAGAATAATATTCTCTTTTTGTTATCTAGTTCAGAGGATTCTTTAGATGTTATATCCCATTTAGAGATTAATCTCATCTATTTTATTAAGATGATATTTTGAATTTTTTAAAAATATATATTGTCGTAGGGATAGTTAGAGCTTGATAATATTTTATTATTTTTGAAGATAGAGGAATAACTGTAAGTGTACTTTTGTTACTTTATCATATTTATCTAGCACAATTGCAAAATGATTTCCGCTTAATTCAGAACCTATATTAATACCAAAACTTAACATATACAATAGTACCTCTTTTTAAATTTTTGGAAAGAATTTTGTGTTCTTACCCAGAGCTTCATTGTAGAAATTGTTTTGCTTTAAATAGAATGGACTGTGGGAGATATTTAAACTTATACAGATTATATTCCATAATATTCAGAAATATTCTTTGAGCTTTTTAAATATTGTTTTCATAAATTTTCCTTTCTGATGTTATCATTTTTAAATTATTGATTTCGCTTTAATTAAAATTATAAATCGCATAAAATTTACTTGGGTAATAGATGAAATAAGCGTAGTTCTTAGTCAATACTAGAATACCTTAATTTAAATATAAGTTCAAGGTGAAAGATGAAAAGATTGGAATATTTTGTATTGAAAAATAAAATAATAATCGAATATATAAAAAGGGATGTTTATGCATAAAAATAAATTAAGTAAGAAAATAAAAATGAAACTTAAATTTGATTAAGTACTAGTTATTATATACTATTTCTATTATAATAATTAATGAAGTGAAAGAATATATATGTGAGGAATTTATTGATGAAAAGTGTAGTACTTTGTGAAAAACCTTCGGTTGCTCGTGACATTGCGAGGAATCTTGGAGCGAAAAAAATAATAAAAAAATGGTTGTCTTGAAGGGGATAAGTATGTAGTTACATGGGCGTTAGGTCATTTAATCACCCTTCAAACGTCTGATAAATATAAGGAATTTAATAATGTAAAGTTTAGAGAATTTACCGATGATTCCAAAGTTTATGAAAAACAGAAATAATTAAGAAAACTTTTAAACAGTATAAAGTCGTAGAAAAATGCTTTTGAATAGGAAAAGATGTTAACGAAGTTATCATTGCGACTGATGCAGGTCGTGAAGGGGAGCTTTGTTGCTCGTTATATTATCGATAAGGCTAAAATGCAATAAAAATGTAAAAAGACTTTGGATTTCTTCTGTAACAGATAAGGCGATTAAAGATGGATTTAGAAACCTAAAAGACGGGAAAGAATACCTAGGATTATATCATTCAGGTATAGCTCGATGCTAATGCAGACTGGTTAGTTGGAATAAATGCATCTAGAGCATTAACGTTAAAATATAATGCATCACTTAACTGTGGTCGTGTTCAAACTCCAACATTGCAGATGGTTTTTCGAGAGAGAAGAAAAGATTAAACAGTTTCAAAACCAAAAAGACTATTATACTTTTGAAGCGCAAATTGATGGTGTGAAAGTTTAGCTGTGGTAATAGTGAATTTAATCTGGAAAAAGCAGAACAATTTCATTAAAAAAAGAATATTAATAAAGAAATTAAATTTAATGATGTTCAGAAGAAAATCTAAAACATCATCAGCAAAAACCTTTATACAATTTAACGGATATTCAACAAACAGCTAGTGCGTTATTTGGTATGTCACCGAAACAAACATTAAACATTGTTCAAAGTCTATATGAAAGACATAAGGTATTGACTTACCCAAGAACGGATAGTAGATATTTAACTAGTGATATGAAAAACACTTTTAAAAAGATCGTATTCAAGCAATTGGAGGAGATTTTAAAGAAAACTACTGCAAAAATTACTTAAAGTAAAAAGACTATAATACTAAGAAGATTATTAACAATGCAAAAGGTAAGCGATCACCATGCTATTATCCCAACTGAGCAAAGACCCTAACTATATGTCGATGTCAGATATGGAGACTAAAAATATAATTTGGTAGCTAAGAGATTTTTAGAGAATTTATTACCTGAGTATAAATACGAAGAGACTACGTATTCGTTTAATATTGAAAAATAAAGTATTTTTCTGCCAAAGGATTAAAAAGTAATTCAAGAGGGGTATAAAGAATTAAGTAGAGAAGAATTGCAAAATAAAAACTATTAATCTTCAAAAATGGTAGTCATAAATTGGAATCATTAGTTTATAATAAAAAGCAAACTACCCCACCTAGTTATTATACAGAAGGTACTCTAATTTATGCTATGGAGAATCCATTTGAGTTTGTTGATGATGAGAATGAGAGAAAAATTCTTAAAGAGACTAATGGTATTGGTACTGTAGCTACACGAGCAGATATATTAGAAAAATTATTTACGAATGATTATTTAGTTCTAGATAATGGTCGAATTAAAACTACTAATAAGGCGAAGCAACTTCTAAAACTTAGTACCTAAAAAAATCTTAAGAGTCCATCTCTGACTGCAGTCTGGGAGAAACAATTAGATAATATTGCTAAGAACAAACTTTCAAAAAGATAAGTTTTCTAAATGATGTTAAAGAATATACGAAATCATGTATTGCAGAAATTAAAGATAGTGAAGATAGATTTTAAAACACGATAACATAAGTGGTAAGAAATGTGAAGAGTGCGGTAGTTTCATGCTTGAAGTAGATAAAAAAAGGTACTAAGATGCTGAAATGTTCTAGTCCGACTTGTCGTAATCGTAAAGGTCATTAGTAGATTAACAAATCTGCGCTGTGATAATTGCCATAAAAATGACATTATTCGGTAATGGTGAAAAATGCTACTTATCGTTGTCAATGTGGTAATTCATTAAAAACAAAAAGAAGTTGATAAACGAATTAAATCTAGTAAAAAAAGACAAAGGCGAGTCGTATAGATATGAAAAATACATGAAGCAGGAAAAATTAGAAAAATAATGCATTGTCAGGCTTTAGCTGGGTTGAAATTGAAATAAGGTGCTGATTCAATAGACCTAAACTTAAACAAAGTGTATATGATAACTCATAGACGCAGTGGTTTATTGATATCTAAATTCGCTTTATAAAAGCTTTTTAGATATCTAATAAACTGTGCGGGGGTGACTCTACAAAATCTTGTTTCTCCGAAATCACGATTTTTGAGTCACTCCCAATGTAAAATTATTTGTAGTGTAATATATTTTTTAATTAATTTTATTTAATAATTATAGCTGATAAATTAACTTTTTTTCACTTTAATCTAGTGTTTAAAAACAACTCTATGCTATAATATATATTGAAAAAAATTTGTCTGAGAGGTAAATGATGAAATATGTATCAGTGGCCGTAGATGGGCCAGCAGTGATCAGGAAAAAGTACAATAACAAAAATGGTAGCAAAAATCATTAGGATTTAACTATGTTGATACTGGTGCAATGTATAGAGCTTTAACGTATAATTTCTTATCTAATGGATTAGATGAATTAGAAGAAGAAAAATTAAAGAATTATTAAGTAAAAACTGAATTCAGAGTTGAGTATGTTGACGGAATCCAATACGTTTATGTTAATGATGTGGAAGTGAGTGATAAAATTCGAACTGCAGAAGTATCAAAATACACTTCGTTATTCGCTAAATCTCCAGCCATAAGAGATTTCTTAATTGATACTCAAAGAAATCTAGCTAATACTAATAATATTATTATGGACGGTAGAGATATTGCGTCTGTAGTACTTCCTAACGCTGATGTTAAAATTTTCTTAACTGCGTCAGTTGAAGAAAGAGCTAGAAGAAGAGTATTAGATTTCGAACATCAAGGTATTGCAAATGTAGACTTTGAAAAAGTAAAAGAAGATATTAAAGCACGTGATTGGCAAGATGAGAATAGAGATATCGCGCCACTTGTTAAGGTAGATTCTGCAACATTATTAGATACGACGAGCATGACTATTGATGAAGTTGTTGAAAAAAATGACTGAATTAGTTAAAAGTATAGAAAAATACTAGGAGAGTACTATGTATAATTTTATTAGAAAGTTATTGGCACTATATTACAAAAACTTTTTACAAGGTTACTATTGTAAATAAGGAAAAAATTGAGAATGCTAAAGGTGTTGTAATTTCAGGTAATCATCTGAGTAATCATGATCCGTTATTATTTCCTGCATTTTTCGATAAGAAAATTCGTTTTATAGCAAAAGAAGAATTATTTAAAATAATTTTTGTGAAGCAGGCTTTAGAAGCTACAGGAGCAATTCCGATTAAGCGAGGAACGTTTGATAGAGCAGCAATTAATAATAGTATTAAATTGCTTAGAGAAGGTGAAGTTGTGGGGAAATTTTCCCTGAAGGGACTCGTTCACATTCTAAAGATTTAGATTTAGGTGAATCTCATAATGGTGCATCATTTATTGCGACACGAGCAAAAACTAAAATTATTCCATTTGCAATTATACCTAATAAAAATTTCAGAATTTTTTCTAGTATTAAGATTGTAATTGGTGATGAAATTGATGCAGCGGAATTAAAAGAAGAAGGTAAGAGTCACGATGAAATTACTGCTGACTTTTAATGGAGAAAATTTCTGAGTTGATTGCGAAGGAGAAGTAAAGTGTACGAGAAAAACAATAAAATTCAAATTAGAAAAATTTTTCAATCAGGCAGGATTCTTAGATAATAAGTATGTTTATGATTGGATGAACTTGGCTAAAAATATTATTTAAAATGGATTAGGAATTGATATTGATTCATTAATAAACTACAATTTATATTATGTTGATATTGATGTTAAGTATTCAATTAGATCTAACATAAGATTTAATAGCCAAGATATCTTTATTAAAAACATGGATTGATAAACATAGTGGTATTAAAAACAATATTTTCTTATGAATTCTATGTTGATGGAGAAGTTGTAATTTTTGCAACAAGTTCTCATAATATTCTTGGGACTGATAGTGACCGTGCAATAAGGATCGATCGTAATTTACCAAAATGGGATCAAATTCTTAAAGATGTAGTAGGTAATGAGTATAAAGAATAAAAATTTTTAAAAATTAATGAGCGGTTAGTAGCTATCTAATATAGGGCAGTTACTAATTGTTCTTTTTAATTATTTTCTGAGTTATAGCATAGGTGTATAGATTTTTAGATAGTATCAATGATGGAATTTGTTTATTTACAATAGCCACTTTAATTGATAAAATATCTATTTTGTTATATACTTTAAGGTGGTTTAAAAATGTAATTATTTTAAAATTAGATATATTGAAAAAAATAAAAAGAAAGGTAGATAGTATGATATATTTAGATAATTGTGCTACAACTAAACCGTATAAAGAAGTACTGGATACATTTGTTGAAGTTAACAATTCTTATTTTGGTAACGCTGCTAGTATTAATAAATTCGGAAAAACAACTAACAAACTTCTTTCAGCTGCCAGAGGACAAGTAGCATCTATCTTACAAGTAGCTGAAGATAGTATATTTTTTACTTCTTGTGCCACTGAAAGTAATAATATAGCTTTACTTGGAAGTGTTGAGCATAAGAAGGATTTTGGGAATAGAATTATTGTTTCAAAAATCGAACATCCATCTGTTTTAGAATCTTTTAGAGAGCTGGAAAGAAGAGGATTTATACTAGACTATTTAAATGTTGATGAAGATGGAGTAATCGACTTAAATCATTTAAAAACTTTGCTAACAAAAGAGACAATTTTTATTAAGTGTAATGCAGGTTAATAATGTTTTTGGAGCAATTCAACCGATTGAAGAAATTTCAGAAATATTAAAAAGATTATCCTAAGGTACATTTCCATGTCGATGGGGTACAAGGGGGTATTAAAAAGATAAAATAGATTTATCGAAAGTTGATAGTTATGCTATTTCTGCGCATAAGTTTCATGGTATAAAAGGTGTTGGTGTTCTATATTTAAAATCTAGAAGAACAGTTCACAATATTACTTTTGGTGGTGGTCAGGAAGATGGATTGCGTAGTGGAACGGTTAATGTTGCTGCTGCAGCGAGTCTTGCGAAAGCTCTAAGATTATCACAAGAAAAAAAGTGGATGCTGTAAAAAGTAAAAGCATAAAGAATTTAAGACTATGATTGTTGATGGATTTTTCAGGATACAATCATATTGTAATCAATTCTCCATTAAATGAAAAGTATACTGATTCAATTATAAATATAAGTTTACCTAAAATCAAAGGAGAAGCGATTGTTAATGCCCTTAATGAAAGGGGAATAATGGTCTCAACAACAAGTGCGTGTTCATCTAAAACTTTCCATCTTAATGAGGCTCTATTCGCAAGAGGATTATCAAGAGAGAATATTGAGGGAAGTATTCGAGTGAGTTTTTTTCAAATGAAACTACTAAAAAAAGGAAGTAGAAACATTTATCGAAGTGTTTATTGATGAATATAATAAAAAAATTTAAAGAGGTAATTGAAAGTGGAATTTAGTCATATTATAGTGAGATATGGAGAACTTACTCTGAAAGTCTGGTAACAGAAATGAGTTCTTAAAAATTAACAAAAATATACGTTATAATCTTCAAGGATTAACAGGTTTTCATGTCCAAACAAAAAGAGATAGAATGTATATACATCTAGACCATAATGAAGATGTTCAAGAGATTATGGAAAGATTAAAGAAAGTTCCAGGGATTCACAACTTTTCTCCGGTATTAAGAGCGGGATTAGATGTTGAAGAAGCTAAAAAAAGTTATTGATAGACTTCTAGAAACTAAGTTAGATAAAGAATATAAAGTTTAAAAATCCAAACAAAACGACCAAATAAAAAAACTTCCCACATAATACAAAACGAATTAAACAATGTATTTGGAAGTCATGTTCTAATTAATTATAAGAATTTAAAAGTAAATGTTAAAACAACCGGATTTTTGTAATTAATGTTGAAGTGCGAAGTGAAGGAATCTTTATCTTTACCGACTTTATTAAAGGGGTAGGTGGATTCCCGGTAAATACATCTTCTAAAGCATTGTTATTATTATCTGGAGGAATTGATTCACCAGTAGCTGCTCATACACTACAGGTGAAAGGGGTAGAAGTTGAAATGATTCACTTCCAATCACCACCATTCACTTCAGCAGAAGCTTTACAAAAGATTTTCGATTTAACGATTAAACTTAGTCAAGTTGTAGGTAAAATTAAACTTCATGTTGTAAACTTTACTAAGTTACAAACAGAAATTGTAAAACGTGTACCTTCAAATTATACAATGACTTCAACTAGAAGATTTATGTTGCGTATCGCTGAAGAAGTAGCGAAGAAAGAAGGATGTTTAGCTATTGCTACAGGAGAATCACTTGGTCAAGTGGCATCGCAAACGCTTGAGTCAATGAATTGTATCAATGAGGTAACTAATTTACCAGTATTACGCCCATTATTAACTATGGATAAAGTTGATATAATTAAAATTGCACAAGAAATTGATACTCTAGAAATTTCTAATTTGCTGTTTGAAGATTGTTGTACAATCTTCACACCAAAAGCACCAAAAAAACTAAGCCGAGATTAGAAAAAAATCAAAGCTTATGAGGCGCGAGATGACTATTCGATCTTATTGCTGAAACACTAGCTAGTATGGAAACATATTTATTTGAAAAAAAAATGGTAGAGTAGTTACGCAAGATATGAGAAAAAAAGAAGTTAAAAAGAAGAAAAAGAAGATTTTTTTCTGAATTATTATAAAATAGAAAGTGAGATAATTAATGGAAAAAAAGTAATAGTAATTGGAGCTGGTTTAGCAGGAAGTGAAGCTGCTTGGCAACTAGCAAAACGTGGTGTTAAGGTAGATCTTTATGAGATGAGACCTAAAAAAATGACACCTGCGCACAAGACTCAAAAATTTTCGGAGAATTAGTATGTTCTAACTCATTAAGAGCGAATAACATAACTAATGCTGTTGGTCTTTTAAAAGAAGAAATGAGAATGTTAGATTCTATTATAATTAAATGTGCAGATGCGACACAAGTACCTGCAGGTGGAGCATTAGCTGTAGATAGAGATAAATTCTCAGAGATGATTACTGAAACTATTAAAAATCATCCAAATATTAATGTAATTGGTGAGGAGTTACCAACTATACCAAAAGGAGATATTCCTGTAATAGTTGCGACAGGTCCGCTTACATCAGATGCATTGAGTCAAGATATTAGAAAATATACAAAACAAGATGGATTATATTTCTATGATGCAGCAGCGCCTATCATTGAAAAAGATTCGATAGATATGAATAAAGTTTATCTTAAATCAAGATACGATAAAGGTGAAGCTGCGTACCTAAACTGTCCGATGACAAAAGAGGAATTCACTAATTTCTACAATGAATTAATAAATGCAGAAGCAGCTCCTCTAAAAGAATTCGAGAAAGAAATTTATTTTGAAGGATGTATGCCTTTTGAAGAAATGGCTAAACGTGGAGAAAAAACGTTATTATTCGGACCTATGAAGCCAGTAGGTTTAGAAGATCCAAAGACTGATAAACGTCCATATGCAGTAGTTCAATTACGTCAAGATAATAGTGAAGGAACTTTATACAACATCGTAGGATTCCAAACACACTTAAAATGGGGAGAACAAAAGAGAATTATTAACATGATCCCTGGATTAGAAAATGCCAATATCGTACGTTATGGTGTTATGCACAGAAATACATACTTAAATTCTCCACAATTGTTAGAAAAAACATACAGACTAAAAGAAGAGAAAAACATCTATTTTGCTGGTCAAATGACAGGAGTAGAAGGTTATGTTGAAAGTGCAGCTTCAGGTATTGTTGCAGCATTAAATGCTTTATACAATACAGAAGATAAAGAAATAGTTTTCCCAACTGAGACTATGATAGGTGCTATGGCAAACTATATTGTAGACAATACTAGTAAAAAAATTTTCCAACCTATGAATGCGAATTTTCGGGATTATTAAACCACTTCCAGAAAGAATTAAAGATAAAAAGGAAAAATATGAAAGATATGCTAAAAGATCTTTAGAATTGTTAGAAAATTTCAAAATTGATTAAATTAATTTTTAAAAAGTCTTACAATTTATTAAAATTTAATGGTATAATAAGCAAGGAAGTATTTTTGTAAGGAGAATATTAATGGCAAGTTTATTACAAAAAAACAAGAAAAATTAGTACAATTTTACAAGAAGGACGCCATGACAATGTTGACTTTGAGGCTATGGCAATGCGCTTAAGTCCAATCTTAGATTCAGTCGTGTATATTCTTGATACTGAAGGTAATATACTTGGATATGATTCGATTATTGATTATTCTAATGAACGAATGGAAAATTATTCAAGATAGAAAAGTGCCAAAAAGCATACTTTAGACGCAACATTAAAAGTATATGCTACAAAAGTAAATATTCCCATTCCAAGATCCATTATCTATCTTCCCTGAAGAAGAACAAGAACGTTTTGAAAGTAACAGCTATACGGTTATCTTACCTATTCGTGGTGGAGGAGACCGTTTAGGAAACATTAGTTATCGGTAGAATGGATAGTGATTTTTAAGGATGATGATTTAGTATTAGCTGAATATGCGTCAACAGTAGTAGGAATCGAAATTTTACACGAGAAAACAAGATAAAGAGAAAAAAACTTAGCACGTGACAAAAGATATGGTCAACATGGCATTGAATTCATTATCATTTTCTGAAAAAGAAGCTATTGAACATATCTTTAGAGAATTAGATGGAACTGAAGGATTACTTATTGCAAGTAAAATTGCAGATAGAGTAGGGAATTACTAGATCTGTAATCGTTAATGCACTAAGAAAAATTAGAAAGTGCTGGAATTATTGAATCTAAGTCACTAGGAATGAAAGGGGAACTTATATTAAAGTTCTGAAAGAGTATTTCTTAGAATTAATGTTTTCTAATGAATTTTAATAAGTAAATTGTAAAAAGAAAGAGCGTTTGTATACGGTCTTTCTTTTTGTTGATTTAGTTTTTAAATTTTTATATATTTTATTTTAATTTACTTAAAGAAATTTTTTTCGTTATTGATGATAACTCTTGTATGAATAGCATCTCCGATTTTTTATCTTGCTACGTACGCTTCTAAAGAAAAATAATTATTTTTTCTTTGATAATTTCAGTTATCTTACCTTGAACTGTTATTTCTTTACCAATCAGAGTAGGAGCTAGGTGATTAATGTTGATGTTACTACCGACACTGCCTAGTTCATCTGTAAGAAATGATGTTTAAGTAGTTTTTTTAGCTGCATTTTCCATAAAAGCAACAAGACTAGGTGTTGCAAGTACATCTAAGTCACCACTACCCCATATATTTTTGCAGTATTATTTTCTTGTACTAAATAATTTTGTAAATTCTTTTATTAATTTCTATATTCATAATATGCTCCCTCTGTTTATTCATAGAAATGTTACTTCATAATCTACAAATTTCATTGTCTTTTATAGTTTAAATTTTGCTGAGAAAGAATGGTTTATCTTTTCACTAGCCAATCGAGAAAGATATAATCTCCTTCCCATGTTTTTATATTTTGTATTTCTGACTTTTTCTAACCCAAATTAGATCGCCTTCATTACAATCTTCGGTTAAAAGTACCTTTCGTAGTTGTTGCTGTATATACGTAGTGTACCAGTCTTTTTCACCATCAAAAATTAGGGAAGGTGATGATTCCTCTTAATTTAGGGTTTATAATATCAAGTTTGTTTCTTCTTTAACTTCTCTAATCACGCAGTCTTCAGGGCTTTCCCTGGTTCAAACTTTCCTCCGACACTAATAGTTAATCCTTCATGTATATCGTTTTCTTTTTGTTCTTTTTAGCATTAGAAAAGTTTTGACCATCATCAACATAACACATAGTTGCTAGTACGTTGTTCATATAAAAATTCTCCTGTATTTTAAATAAAAAGTAGGAAGGAGGAAATAAACGCCTCGATACCTACTATTTTTATAAAATTTTCTATATACTAATTGTTAAAATTTACTTTTTCTTCTCGTTTTTATCGATACCCTACTACGTCAAATAAAGCAGCAAAAATTGTAAATAATACAGCTAAAATTGCGCAGTCACGAATTGTATTAATTTCACCATTGCTTCCTAAAAATAGATGATACGATAAATACTATAACAGCTGCAAAATATAAATGACCAAAATAGTGAAATAATATATCTCATTGTTACCACTCCTTAAATTTTATCTATAATAATTATTATACAACTATTCTTATAATCTAGCAAGATGTTTTATTGATAAATTTGTTTATTAAATATATTGCTTTTTAAATATAATTAAATAGGTGTAGAATTAATATAGTAAAAATAAAAATTATGAAAATAATGGCAAAACTAGTGAAAATATCTTTCTGATTTATTTTCGAAAATTCTAGATTAAAATGTAAAATGTGTTATAATATAAAAGCAATAGTAAGGAGAATGCCTATGTACAAAAAAATTATATATTGATAAAAATATGAAAAACAATTAATAACAGATGATTTTTAAAAAAATATTGATTGATGGTAGTATGCCCATTTTGATTTTTATAGATGAGTGTAAATATTGTTGATAGAAATTCATTATACTTTAACTAAATAATAAGATAGACTTAGTAAAAAGTTTAATAAATGTGTATTTTATTAACAAATGACTATGATTTTTTTAGATGTAAAAAGATGCAATTTTTTTATAAAAAAATATAGAGGATATTACTAAATGTTATAAAAAGATGATGTTTGGAAACAATGGGCACAAGAACTGCAGTTTTTAGCTCAATGTAGTCTAGCATATAGTAAAGGATAAATTTGATAGAGAACGATCTGAGAAGAATTAGAGAGTAGCTTGTGAGATGTTATCTTTTAAATATGATTTACCTCATGGAAAAAGATTAAAATGGATTTTGCTGGAGAGATTGGATATCAAACACCTAAGGTGAGAGACTAGGGCAGCAGTTATTAAAGATAATAAAATATTGTTGGTAAAAGAGCAATTTGATGGGAAATGGGCACTACCAGGTGGTTATCAAGATGTGAATATGAGTATTAGAGAAAAATGTAATAAAAGAATCGAGTGAAGAGGCAGGTGCCGTAGTAAATCCAATAAAGGTAGTTGCTGTACTAGATTATAATAGACATCATCATGTTAACTTTCCATTAGGGAATGGTTAAAATATTTTGTATTATGTGAATATATTACTCATAGTTTTAATGAGAAATACTGAAACTCTTTAGGGTGCAGAATTTTATTCACTTTGATGAATTTACCAGAATTATCTATTACAAGAACTACGAAAAACAGTTAGATATGTGTTTTGAATGTTATAAAAGATCCTGAAAAATTGGGATACTATTTTGTAATTAGATATATGAAGGAGTTGATTTATATTTAGTATGAATTTCGCGAGACCTTTAATAAATAAGAAATCTTCCGGTGCATGAGCAACTTATTTTTTGTTTATTATTAACTAGTGGTAGGTGGATTTTTCGATGCGTATACTTTGTTAATTGTGATGGGAATATTTGCAAATGCACAAACTGGTAATTTGATTTTTGTTGGTATAGATTTAATTGAGGGCAAATTATCGAGAGGTTTTACACTACTCAATACCAATTTTATCGTTTTGTTGTAGGAGTATTAGTAAGTAAGTGTATCGAAACGAAAAGTATAAGGAGCTATCAATATTTAAACATATTTATATGTTTATTACTTATTCAGATGTTTTGCTTTTATTTAGTTATTTCTGATTTAAAATATAAAAGTATTTTTGGCTTTAGATATCAGACCCGATTGTCATCTCTTTTATTTGTGCAATTCAGTTTGATGGATTTTAGAAAAGTAAATAATTTGGTTTTTTTGCAAGTGTATTTTGTACGGGAAATCTTGCGTTCTATGAGCGAACATTTATATAAGTATATTTGTTTTGAAAAGAAGAAAGTAAAGATCCCATTATTAATTTACTGTAACTGTTATTTCGGTGTTTCTATCAGTGTAATTTTAGGGCAGCAATGTTCAAAGATTTTTCTTACATAAAGCAATTTTTATTACCTTTAATTATAATATGTATTAATCTTGTTTTTGTTACAATTATTTACCACAAGTTTGGAAGAAAAAGAATATAAAATAATTAAAATTTCAAGGCGATTTTAGAGATCATTTTTATCATTCAAAAGCGTCTTGAAATTTTTTTATATTTAGCTAAAAATTGTTGTAAATGCATTTACATAAAGTTTTTATAGATGTTATAATCAATATAGAAATAAAAAAATTAGGGTAATTTTAATACTAAGGGGGTATTTTATGAGCGAGACAGTATTAAAACATTTCAATGAATATTTGCTAAATAGGAAAGAGTTTTCTACGAAACACTATTAATTCTTATGATAGGGATTTAAAGAAAAATCTTTTTATATTTAGCAGGAAAAAGGGATATTCATACTGATGATTATTCTTGGTTAAATGAACAATTTATTTCTAGGTATATTGATTATCTTAAAGAGAAAAGAATTATTCTTCTGCAACTCTTTCAAGAACTATCTCTACTGTCCATATTTTTGTAGAGTATTTATGGTTTGAAAAATTATTCCAAATAGAGTAAATATAGATGTTCATATTGATAAAGAAGAACATGCTAGATTTAGTGATCTTTACAAGACAAGAAATTTCTAAAATCTTAGATAGAAAACAAAGAATCTAATGAACTATAGAGATAAAGGCAATATTTTGAATTATCATATTCAATTGAATTAAAACCAACAGAATGTATTAAATTTAGAACTTAGAGATGTTAATACAACATATAGGATATATAAAAATATAGAAAAAAAGATGGATATAGAACAGTTCCTTTAAACAAGAATCGTATGAAGCTCTTGAAAACTATATTGTAGAGTTGAAGAAAAGAATATCCAGAAATCAAAGATGACAGTAAGTTATTCTTGAAATCATGATGGTGAAAGTATTAGTCGTCAAGGGTTTCTGGAAAATTTTTAAAAAACGTCAGCAAGATTTAGGGTTTGACTAAAAGAATTAAATACTATGAATTTTTAGAAATTCTCTAGCTATTCATCTTACTTGAAGATAAGGTACCAGCTGAAGAAGTTCAAGAATTATTAGGATTGAAAAATATTCATAGTTTAAAATTATATTTTTCTAGTCTTGAGGGAATAAATCGAAAAAGAATGATGATGAATCATCCAAGAAAAACGATTAATTAAAGGAAAAAATAAAATGTATAATGTTAACTTAGAGGTTTTTTCAAGGTCCACTTGATTTACTTTTTGCATTTAATTGAAAAAGATGGAGATTGATATTTATAATATACCTATAGCTCAGATTAACAGAAAGTTATTTGGAGTATATAAATAATAGTGATGAATTTTTCATTAGAAAATGCAGAAGAATATATTGTAATGGCAGCAACATTACTACATATAAAAAAAGTAAAAATTTACTTCCTAAGTTTGAAGATGAAACTATAGAAGATGAAGAAGATTTGGTTCAACAACTTCTGGATTATAAAAATTATAAAGAACTTAGTGAAAAACTTGATAATCTTCAGAAATTCAGAGCTCAATTTTTAGATAAAGAGAGTAGTATTGAAGTAGAGGGTAGAGTTGAGATCTTAGAATACCATCTTCAAAATTATTAGAGCGATGGAAAATATTCTTAGATCTTTAGAAGATATAGAAAGATGAGGTTTCATTAGTTAGCTATCGAGAGAAGTTTCATTTGAACAAGTGAAAAGAAGAACTGAGTAGATAAGTTTAAAAAAATAAAGGAAATATATCATTTTTCGATTTGATTAAATCATATTCTACAAAAAGAAATGAAGTTGTTTTAGTATTTATGGGAATATTAGCGATGATTAAAAGATCAAGAATTGCTATGTGTTGACAAAGATAGTGAAATCATTCTAGAATATAAATCAAAGGAAAATTAATATGTTATTAGATGAAATAAAAAAAATAATTGAGGCTTTACTTTTTTTATGAAAGGTGAAGAAGGCCTTAATATTGAATATTTTTCTACTTTTATGGAGGTTGAGCCACATGAAGCTGAAAAATATGTTAAATGTTTTTTGTGAAGAGTACAATAATGTTTAATAATTCTTTAATTATTAAAAAGTTTGGAACAACATACAAAATGTTATTAAGAGATGAAATGGCTGAAGTAATCAAAAAGCTGTATATCTAAAAACCTTGTTAAAGTTATCTAAAGCTTCTTTAGAAACTTTAGCGATTATCGCGTATAATCAACCGATAACAAAAAGTTCAAATCGATAAAATAAGGGGTGTAAGTAGTGATTCTATATTACACTCTCTTGTTAGTAAAGAGCTTATAGTTTCTAATAAAACTTAGATACTATTGGTAAAACCGAAAAGCTATATGAAACAACTGATCTATTTTTTTAGATGTTTTTGGATTAGAAAGTTTAGATCAATTACCTAAATCGGAAATTGTTAGTAATGAAGAGATAAATAAATTTTTACAAAATTAGAGGACAGATGGCAGAAAGATTGCAAAAATTAATAGCTGCATCAGGATACACATCAAGAAGAAAGGCTGAGCAACTTATTCTTGATGGGAAAAGTAAGTGTAAATGGTGAAGTAGTAAAAGAACTAGGGGTCAAAAGCGGAACCCTAGTGATATTATTATTGTAGAAGGTGTACGTTTATTAAAAGAAAATAAAGAGATATTACTTTATTCTACAAACCAGAAAAAGTAATTACTTCAATGTCTGATGAAAAAGATCAGAACATGTGTAAAAAGACTTTTTGAAAATGTTAATGAACGTGTAGTACCTGTAGGGAAGATTAGACTACGATACTTCAGGTGCACTTATTATGTCTAATGATGGTGAGTTTATTAATTTAATAACACACCCTAAGCACAAGATTAAAAAGACATATGTTGCAAAAATTAATGGTAAATTAGAAGATCATCACCTAAGAATACTTCGTAATGGGGTTAGAATCGATAATTATAAAACTGCTAAAGCTGAAGTTAATGTTGTTAAAAATAAAAACAAGAGTGGTAATACTTTTAGTTAGATTAACAATACATGAAGGGAAAAAAATCGTCAAGTAAGAAGAATGTTTGAAGCATTAGGGTTATGAAGTGATTAAATTAAAACGTGAATCTATTGAAGATTTAACGTTAGAAGGATTAAAAAAAGGTGAATATAGACCTCTTACAATTCATGAAGTAAAAAGACTTATTAATAAGGCTAAGAAATGGTGAGAAGTAAATAAATTAGGAAGTGATGTATAGTGGCAGAGAGAATATTAATAATAGATGACGAGGAAAGAATTAGAAAATTATTAATTATGTATCTTGAAAAAGAAGGATATATTGTCGATGAAGCTAGTAATGGTCATGATGGTTTAGAAAGATTGAAAATATATGGACTATTCTTGTGTACTTCTAGATGTTCAATTACCAATGTTGAAATGGAAAATCTATTTTATCAGAACTTAGAAAAACTAAAGGCGACTCTGTAATAATTATGTCAGCTCAAGCAGATGAACAAAGTAGAGTTGAAGGATTTCGAGTTAGGGTGCAGATGATTATGTAGTTAAAGCCGTTTAGTCCAAGAGAATTGATGTTAAGAATTAAAAGCGATTCTTCAACGTACAAAACGTAGTGTATTTTTATACTCCAGAACTTTATGCAAAAGATGTACTTGTTTTTCCTGGATTTAATCATTGATGTGAAATTCTCATAAAGTTATAGTTGATGATAGTGAAGTATTATTAACACCGAAAGAGTTTGATCTTTTTACTATTTTTAGCTAAATCACCCAGATAAAGCATTTTAAACGTAATGAAATACTACGTGCTGTCTGGGATTATGATTTTTATTCAGATCTAAGAACAGTGGATACGCATATTAAACGTGTTAGAAAAAATTTGATAAAATTTCTCCCAAAGGTTGCTCAGATGATTGTCACTGTTTGGGGAATAGGATATAAATTTGATACATCACAAAATAGTCTATAAAAGGAGAATATATGCTAGCATTTTATAGAAATTTAGCAAAATTAACTAGAACTGCAAGTAAAATTAGCAGGGAAAAAGGGAACAGATTTACCAGGTAAGGTATTAAGAAAAGTAAATGATAATGTTCTTACTAAATTAGCTAGTGATTTTGATGAAATTGTTTTTGTAACAGGGACTAATGGAAAAACAACAACATCAAATCTTATAGGTCATACTTTAAGAGTGCTGGTGAAAATTTTCATTAATAATTTTGAAGGGCAAATATGTTAGATGGTATTATCTCAACGTTTTGCTATTCAAGGAGAAATAATACTAAATTAGCCATTATTGAAATTGATGAAGGGTTCTATTAAACGTGTTATGAAAATATATTACACCAACAAAATTTGTTATCAATAATTTCTTTAGAGATCAAATTGATAGATTTGGAGAAATTGATACTCTTATTGCAACGATTGGAGAACAACTCTGAAGGTAAAAATATTCAGTTAATCTTTAAATAGTGATGATCCATTTTGTTACAAGACTTTCTAAGTATGGTGAAGATAATATTTATTTTGGAATTGCAAAAGGATGCATATCAATTTTCTGATTTTTGGAATTTCTGAATCTAAATTCTGTCCGAAATTGTGGTATGGAGTTGATTTATGATCATGTTCATTATAGTCAACTTGGTTTTCTATCATTGTTCTAAATGTGATTTTGAACATCAAAACGTAAAATATGAAGTAACAAAAGCAACAGTTGAACCGTTTTCATTAATATGTCTATTAATAATGGACATGCAATAGAAAACGAAAACTAGCTGGAGATTATAACATTTATAATTTACTAGCTGCTTATTCTTTATTAAAAGAGTTAGGGCTTATCTGAAGATAAAATTGAAAAGGGCTTTAGGAACATATACTCCCTACTAATGGACGTATGCAAAGTATAAGTTTTGCAAATGGATCTACAGTGTTATTAAATCTTGCAAAAATCCAGCTGGATTAAATGCATCACTAGCTATTGCTAATTCGATTAAGGAAGAAATAAATTACTTATTAGTACTTAATGATAATGGTGCTGATGGAATTGATATATCATGGATATGGGATACAGATTTTGATATATTATTAGGTCAAAATATTAACAATATTGTATGTTCTGGAAAAAGAGCAAAAAGAATTAGCATTAAGATTAAAATATTGTGGAGTTAACGCTAATGTTGTAGTGAATGAGGATATACCAGAAGCTGTAGCTAAACTGAAAAGTTATAATGAAAAAGTATGCAATTGCTATTCCGAATTACACAGCCTTTAGTAGAAACTCAAAGAGAATTGGAGAAATAATTCTATGGATTTAAAATTATATCATTTTATGCCAGATAAATTAAATTTATATGGAGATATAGGTAATGTTATCGCATTAAAGAAACGTTGTGAATGGCGTGGAATTAACCTTGAGATTGAAAAATATCACTTCAACAGATGGAGTGAAATTAACAGATTGCGATATGTTCTTTATTGGTGGAGGATCTGATAGAGAGCAGTGTATAGCGACAGAGCAATTTAGTAAGATTAAGAATGAGTTTAAAGTCTGCTATTGAAGATGGTATTCCAGCTCTTACTATTTGTGGTGGTTATCAATTTCTTGGTGAGTATTATAAAACTGTGGATGGTGACAAACTTCCGGGATTAAATATACTAGATTTTTACACAGAATCAAAAAAAGATGCACCTCGTCTTATAGGTAATATACTAGTTGAATCTGAAAAAATTTGGTAATATTGTAGGATTTGAGAATCATGGTGGAAGAACATATCATAATTATGAAACTCTAGGTAATGTAGTGGTTGGATATGGAAATAATGATGAAGATAAAAAGAAGGGATTCTTTACAATAATCTTATTGGAACTTATCTTCATGGTCCAATTTTACCTAAGAACCCTAATGTAACAGATTATTTAATCAAAAGCTGCATTAGATAATAAATATGGAACTTATGACTTTATTGAATTAAATAATGATATAGAGTTAAATGCCAATAAACATATGGTCGAATTATTAAAAAAATCTGTAAAATAAATAAAAACTAGGTGAATTTATATTTGATTCACCTAGTTTTTATTTTTAAAATTGTTGGATACATTCTTTGAACTTAGTTATTAATTCAGGAATTAATTCTATATCTAAGCATGAGAATGCTATTCTTATATGTTCATCGTCCATAGAATATACCCTCATACTTTGTATTCGTTTAGGAATTTTAGTCTGAATTCGTGAGCGTTAATTGTGTTTGGTAGTTTAATAGTGAAGAAATAACCAGAGTTGAATGGTAAGATTGTGACTAGTGTATCTATTTTTTCTTTAGCGATAGCTGATTTAAGTTCGTTATATCTATCTTGGATAATACTATCATTTTTCTTCTTTTTTTCTTTAATCGATTCTTTATTATCTAATAATCTTATTGCAATTTGTTGAGATAAGTTTGAAGGAGAAGATGTAGTACTTCTTAAGAATCCTTGAGTTTTTCTAGAAGTTTTTGTCGTAAAGATGCATCTTTTGTGTAATATGTGATGAAACCTACTCGTAATCCCCAACTATAATATTCTTTAGTGATTCCATCTAATTTAACTATTAAGCAGTTTGAATTTTCTGCAAGTTTATATGTTGCACTAAGAGTAGGAGTTTTGTGATTATCCTCGAAAAATAGTCCGAAGTATGCATCATCAGAAACGATGATAAGTTGTTTATTTGGGTGCTCTTTAGCAAAAAAATATTAATTACTTCAACTAATTGAGTTAATTCATCATCTGATGGTGTATAACCCTGTTGGATTATTTGGGAAGTTTAATATTAAAGAAATTTTTATCTTCTTTAATATCATAAAGTACATTTTTGAAATTATCAATACTAAAACTTATTATTTTTCATCAAATTGATTGTATTTATAGATGTTATTTACCTAACTTTAATAGTGTATATTTGAGCATAGTTTTGCCAAAATAGATTTGGTAAAAAGTAGAGCATCTCCTGCTTCACTAAATAAGTTTGCTGCAATATCAATACCTTGTGTAATACCCTGTAGTTACCATTGGTAAAGATAAATATTCATCATTAATTTTTGGATTATTTTTTAAGATTTTTTCTTTCCATAATTCTCTCATTTTTGGTAATCCTGGTGTTGGAGAATATGGTAAATATTCTGAATTGTTAATTTCTGTTATTACTTTATTAATTGACGGTAATGCCATCGCTTTTTTATTTGCTGTAGCAATACCGATAGTAGCATTTATTGCTCCCTGCAACTGCTGCTGTTTCTTTCGATTGAATTAGTACGTCTTGAGGTAAAATAATATTTTTCACCTAATTTTGAAAAATGACATAGTATTCCTCCTATTTCGTATATAAATTAATTATACCACTAATAGCTGATTACTAAAAGATTTTTAATAAGAGTATTTTTATAATCATAGCTAAAATTTGTTATTTGTGTTAGGATAGTAATATCTGATTAAAGTAGGAGAATTTGAATGAAAAAGTGTAGATTTATTAAAAACAAAGGTGTAATGAATTTTACTCTGATATTCTTATTGATTATTGTATATTCATTTTTTACAAGGAATACTATTTGAATATAGTCTTTAAAAAAATATAGTTGGTTATAATATTTATATCTGTTTTATGCTCGTATATATTTTCAGCGGTTATTTTATTATTTTTTGTTAAGTATTTTGAAAAACAACGTTTGATTATTTTGGTTTTAGTAAAGAAAATAATTTAGAAGCTATTAAAGCTAGGATTAGGATTAGCTATATTTAGTGTTGTAGGAATAGTAGCTATTTTATTGATGTCAAATAACATATCTCTATCATTATCAAAGGATTTAAAAATTGGTATAATAATTATTCTTATTATATTAGTTTTTAATCCAAGGCTTTCTAGAAGAGGTTGTTTTTAGAGGTTATTTAATGACCAGATTAGCAGCGAAAAAGGGAAATGGATAGCTATTATATTGAGTTCGCTATTTTTACTTAGTATTTCGTATGTCTAATCCGACTACATCAAAAACTAGATTTAATAAATATTTTTTTAATATCAATTGTAATGTCATTATTATATTGGTATTTTGATAATGTTTTAGTTATTGCAATTTTTTCATGCTTTTTGGAATTGTATATCTGGTGTGATATTTGGATTTAATATAAGTGGGAATTAGAGTATCCGATTCGATATTTACTGTTGAAGCAATTAGTGATAAAACAAATACTAATCGGAGGAAGTTATGGAATAGAAGGTAGTATTATTGTTACAGTTTTCTTTTGCTATTTTAGGACTATTTAGTATATATGGGCTTATATCTAAAAAAATGTTTAGAAGAATAGCGAAAATAAATAGAAATTTCGAATAAGATATAAAATTTTAAGATTTAAATTTTATATCTTATTTTTTATTTGGAAAAATACAAAATAATATGATTAAAATTACCGTCTAATAGCGCTTATATTAATTATTTTATAGTACTATTTGCTAGTAAATATAGTTAGAATATGTTATAATAATGTGTATCTTTTTGGGCTTTATATCGATTTGATAATAAAAAGATAATAAGATATAAAAAAAGTTCAATAATGTGAGGTGTAATTATGGTTAAAAATAAAGATGAAGTAAGATGTTCTTTTTGTGGAAAAATACTAACGAAGTTTTTAAAATGATTGCTGGGAATGACGTATTTATTTGTGATGAGTGCGTTGATTTATGCTCAGATATAATCGAAGAAGAAATTGACTATAGAAATGCGAAAAATAAACCAGTATTTAAGTTATTAGAACCTCAAAAATCATGGAACATTTAAATGAGTATGTAATTAGTCAGGATAAAGCTAAAAAAATCTGTAGCTGTAGCCGTTTATAATCACTATAAAAGAATTATAGCTAAAGAAAATAATGATATTGAATTACAAAAAGAGTAATATTGCTTTAATAGGTAGCACAGGATCAGGGAAAACATTAATTGCTCAAACATTAGCGAAGATGCTTGATGTACCTTTTGTGATTTCTGATGCAACTACATTAACAGAAGCAGGATATGTAGGTGAAGATGTTGAGAATATTCTTCTTCGACTTATTCAAAGTGCTAATTATGATATAGAAAGAGCAGAAAAAGGCATTATCTATATAGATGAAATTGATAAAATCGCTAAAAAAGGTGAGAATGTTTCAATAACTCGTGATGTTTCTGGGGAAGGTGTTCAACAAGCTCTTCTTAAAATTTTAGAAGGTACTGTTGCTAGTGTTCCACCACAAGGAGGAAGAAAACACCCTGGTGAAGAAATGATAAAAATAAATACGAAGAATATACTGTTCATCATTGGGGGTGCATTCTCAGGTATTGAAGAAATCATTAAACGTCGTCTTGGAGAAAAAGTTATTGGTTTTTCTAAGAGTGATGAGTTAAATGACAATGAGGATATCATTTCTAAAGTAAAACATGAGGATCTAGTTAAGTTTGGTATGATTCCAGAATTTATAGGTCGTATCCCAGTGGTTTGTTATCTTGAAGAACTAGATGAGAAGGATTTAGTTAGAGTATTTAACTGAGCCTAAAAATTCAGTAGTTAAACAATATGAATATTTATTTGAACTTGATGGAGTAAAACTAGTATTTGAAAAAGAAGCGCTAGAAGAAATTGCTAAAGAATCGATTAAGAGAAAAACAGGAGCTCGAGGCTTTACGTTCTATTATCGAAGAGTTACTTTTAGATGTAATGTTTGAAATTCCAAGTAAAAAGATATTAAAACATGCACGGTAACACGTGATAATGTAATTAATAAAACAAAACCAATTTTAAAATAAATAGGTTAGAGAGGAGTTCGTTTTGACAAAATATTATTTATTAGAGAATAGAGATTTATTCTTTCCGTCTAATACTTATACAATAGATGTAACGGACAAAAAATTTTTAAAAACGATAAAAACTGTAAAAAAAGATAAAAATTCCCAGTTTTTTTGTAACGTATAAGAGAAAACCAATTGATAGTTATGATGATTCATTTTCTGAAGAGGATGTATTTGATAGTAATGGATTCAATGTTTTCTTTTGGTACATATGGTCAACTTACAATTGATATAAAAAGTATGAATACCACTGCTATGGTATAGCTGAGGTTAAAAGTGGCGTTTATAACAATAATATTGTAGAAAACTTTAGATATTAATATAAGAGAAATCGTAGATAATGGATTTGATAAAGCAGGATTATTAAATAGCATTAGAAACTAATTTGATAGTTATTTAAAAAGAGAAAACTTTGATATAGATTACTATAAAACTGATGATTTAGAGAAATTTATAAATAAAAAAATATTAAATTTTTTCCCAATCGATAAAATGCTTAAACAAAGAGTGTTGTTTTTACTAGATTTAGAGAAAAAGCAATCTTCTTAAACAGAAGTCTAGAAGCATTCTTAGTTGGTAATAGTTTTTAAACGAGAAATCGATGAAAAAAAGTTCGTACAAATATAGATAATCAACAGAAAGAATACTTTTTACGTGAGCAGATGAAAGTAGTTCAAGATGAACTAAGACAAATTTCACCTGAAGATGATGATATTGAAAAATTCGTCAGGCTATTAATGAAATTGAATTATCTGAAGAAGATAAAGCAGTATTATTAAAAGAAGTAGATCGTTTAGAAAAACACCAGTTATGAGTCCAGAACATTCGATTATAAGAACATATCTTGACACTGTGGTTGCTTTACCGTGGAATACTTTAACAGCAGATGAAATCGATATAAGAAATGCAGAAAAAATTCTTAATGAAGATCACTATGGTCTAGAGAAAAATTAAAGAAAGAATATTAGAGTTCTTGGCTGTTAAGAAGTTACGTGATGATATGAAGTCACCAATATTATGTTTATCTGGACCTCAGGTGTAGGTAAGAGTTCATTAGCTAAGTCTATTGCCGCTTCTATGGGAAGAAGTTTTGTACGTATTTCTCTAGGAGGGGTTCATGACGAAGCTGAAATTCGTGGATCATAGAAGAACATATCTAGGTGCATTACCAGGTAAAGATTATTCAGTCGCTGAAGAAAATTAAAACTAAGAATCCTGTAATACTATTAGATGAAATTGATAAAATGGCTTCTGATATTAAAGGAGATCCAGCAGCTGCGATGCTAGAAGTAATTGACCCTGCACAAAATAACGAGTTTGTGGATCATTATCTAGATATTCCATTTGATTTATCAAAAGTATCTATTTATTGCTACAGCGAAATAATTTAAGTTTAATTCCAGCACCGCTTAGAGATAGAATGGAAGTTATCGAATTAGAATCATATACAATTAAAGAAAAAGAAAATATTGCTGCTAAATATTTAATTCCACGTCAAATTAAAGAAAAATGGTCTAAGAAAAGGACAAATTACTTTTAGTAAACAAGCTATTAATAAAATAATTAATGGTTATACGTATGAAGCGGGAGTAAGGAATTTAGAGCGAGTTTTTTCGGAGCTATCTGTAGAAAAGCTGCTTAGAAAGTTCTTCAAGGTGAAGAAAAAAATTAAAGTTGGAGTTAATAATCTAGAAGATTTTGCTGGTCCTGAAAAAAATATAGTGCAAAAGATAAGAATGTAAAAACCTGAGATTGGATTAGTTAATGGATTAGCGTATACAGTAGTTGGTGGAGATACATTAGAGATTGAAACGAGTATCTCGAAAGGTACAGGTAAAATTATCCTAACTGGTAAACTAGGTGATGTAATGAAAGAATCAGCTCAAATGGCTATTTCATTCTTACGCTCTAATGCAGAAAAATTAGGAATTGAAGATGTTAATTTCTCAGAAATTGATATACATCTACATGTTCGGAAGGAGCAGTTCCTAAAGATGGTCCATCAGCAGGTATTACGATTACTACTTCAGTATATTCTGCTTTAACTAAAAAGCCAGTTGATAATAATATTGCAATGACTGGAGAAATGACTTTACATGGTAAAGTACTGCCAATCGGTGGAGTTAAAGAGAAAATCTTAAGTTCTGAAAAAGATGAATATTAATACTATTATTATTCCAACTAAGAACAAAAAGATTTAATTGATATACCTGAAGAAGTTCTTGAAAAAAATTAACTATTCACACAGTAGACAATATTCAAGAAGTGTTTAAAATAGTATTTGGAGAATAAAAATGAAAAAAAGTTAAATACACATAATGTAGATTTACTTATAAGTGCGGTATCAAAAAAACAATATCCAGAACATGAAAAACCAGAAGTTGCGATGTGTGGTCGTTCAAACGTTGGGAAATCATCTTTTATTAATACAATTTTAGAAAGAAAAACTATGCTCGTGTTTCTTCTAAAACCAGGAAAAACTCGTACACTAAACTTTTTCGATGTAGATGATCAAGTAGTTCTAGTAGACGTACCGGGATATGGATATGCAAAATTATCAAAAACCTGAAAAGAAAAACTATATGATATGATAGTTGAGTATTTTTACTAATAGTGAAAATCTTGGATTTGTATTACATTTAATTGATAGTAGACATAAGCCTTCTCAAGATGATATTGAGATGAATGAATTTTTAAATTACTACGAGATTCCATTCGTTATCGTTATGACAAAAATTGATAAAATATCAAAAATGAATTGGCTAAAAATACGGGAATTATAAAACGAGAATTAGACCCTAACGAACAATATGGCGATTATTCCATTTTCTTCGGTTACTAAAATAGGTAAAGATCAAGTGCTTAGTGAAATTGCTAAAGTATTAGAAGATTAAAAATTTGAAATATAGATGAGGGGTGACTCGAAAATCGTGATTTTCGTAGAAATCGATTTTGATCGAGTCACTTCATTTTAGATTATTCTTATGGTATAAGTGGTGTTTTTATAAATATTTTTATCTTTACATGGTAAAATAAACCTGGTATAATAAGGTTTAGGTGAGTCAACAAAAAAAGTTGACATTTTTCACCGAAAAGTATTGACATACTTTTAGTTTAATGTTAGAATAATATCTAGCTTAGAAAACTTAGCGTTATAGATTCAACTTTTTCATTAAAACACTTCATAAACACACACACATAAAATTAATAAAAAGTTGAAACATATGAGTACAAACATGGCAGTAAAAACCGTTTAAAAAGATTAGGGTGCTAAAAATCACCTTTCTACCGTATCGTTGTTGCTGATTCAAGATCTCCACGTGATGGACGTTCTATCGAAACTATCGGTACTTACAATGCTGTTAAAGAACCAGCAGAAGTTAAAATCGATGAAGAGTTAGCATTAAAATGGTTAGGTAATGGAGCTCAACCTTCTGACACAGTTAGAAGTTTATTATCAAAAAGAAGGAATTATGAAAAATTCCACGATTCAAAATTAAATAAATAATATATTTAGCCCCTTAGTTAGTAAGGGGTTTTTTTGTTTTTATAAAAATTGTGCTATAATTAAATATAAAATTTTTAAAACAACCAACTTTCATTATTAGTAATGAATAGAATATAATATAAAAGGAGGATAATATATGGAATATTTAATAGAAATATTACCTAGTCTGATGAATGGATGCACTTATAACATTAGAAGTGTTTTTCTAGTTTTAGTATTATCGATTCCGTTAGGTGTAGTAATAGCGTTTATTATGCGCTTTAATATTAAGTTATTAAATTACTTTTATTAATATCTATATATGGATTATGCGTGGACGCCGTTGTTACTACAATTGATTTTTCATCTACTATGTATTACCATCTGTGGGGATAAGATTTGATAGATTACCTGCTGCAATAATCGCATTTACATTAAACTATGCAGCTTACTTTGCTGAGATTTTCCGTGGAGGTATTGAGTCTATACCAAAAGGTCAATATGAGGCAGCTAAAAGTATTGAAATTTACACAATTTCAGACAATTAGATATGTTATTTTACCACAGGTAATAAAAATTGTACTACCTAGTGTATTTAATGAAATAATGAGTCTTGTTAAGGATACATCTTTAGTTTATGCATTAGGAATTAGTGACCTAATATTAGCAAGTAGAACTGCTGCTAATAGAGATGCTAGCTTATTACCGATGTTTGTTGCGGGGTGCAATTTATTTAATCTTAATAGGTATTGTGACAATTGTATCTAAAGAGAGTTGAAAAACGTTATAATTATGACAGGAGGTAATGTATGTTAGAATTAAAAAAATATTAGTAAAAAAATTCAAAGATAGACAAATACTTTCAGATTTTAATTTAACTGTAGAAGAGAACAAAATTTTTAGCGATAGTTGGTCCTTCTGGTGGTGGGAAAACAACCCTGTTAAGAATGTTAGCTGGTCTTGAAAAAATAGACTCAGGTGAAATTATTTATAATGGTGAATCTCTTCCGATTGATGAATTGGAAAAAAGAAATCTTTTAGGTTTTGTATTCCAAGATTTTCAGCTTTTCCCTCATCTTACTGTCCTAGAAAATCTAGTTTTATCTCCAATTAAAACTATGAATATGGCAAAAAGTGATGCTGAGAAAAAGGCGATTGAATTGTTAGAAAAACTTGGTTTAGATAAACAGATTAATAATTATCCAACCTCATTATCTGGGAGGACAAAAACAGCGTGTTGCATTAGCTCGAGCTATGATGATAGATCCAAAAATTATAGGTTATGATGAACCGACTAGTGCATTAGATCCTGAATTAAGATTAGAAGTTGAGAAATTAATACTTAAGAATAGAGAACTAGGTATTATACAAATTGTTGTAACTCATGATTTACAGTTTGCTGAAAATATTGCTGATAGTATTCTGAAAAGTAGAACCGAAATAAGAGGTGATTAAATGAGAAAATTTAAAATTCTTTCCTAACACTTGTTATTACTGTTTTTAATAATTACGGGTTGTGCTTCTGGAGGAAAAGATAAACCCTAAAAAAGATAATTGGAATGATTTTCAAACAGATAAGAAAGATTGTTATTGGTTTTGATAATACATTTGTACCAATGGGCTTCCAAGATAAAAAGTGGAAAAATGTTGGTTTTTGATATAGATTTAGCGAATTCTGTCTTTGAAAAATATGGAATTAAGGTAGAGTGGCAAGCTATAAACTGGGATTTTAAAAAGAAACAGAATTAAAGAATGGGAAATATTGATTTAATTTGGAATGGATATTCGAAAAACTGCGAGAAAGAGAAGCTGTTGTACAATTTACTAAGCAGTATATGGTAAATGAACAGGTCGTAGTTGTAAAGAAATCTAAAAGGTATTAAAATGTAACAGACTTTAAAAGATAAGGTTCTAGGTGCTCAAAATGGTTCATCTGGATACGATACTTTTTAATGAGAAATCCAGAAGTTCTTAAAAATATTGTGAAGAATAATGATGCTACTCAATACGAGAGTTTTCAATGAAGCTTTTAATTGACTTAGAAAAATGATAGAATAGATGCATTATTAATCGATAGAGTGTATGCGAACTATTATTTAAAACAACAAAACAAATTAGAAGACTTTGATATTTTAAATGCTGGATTTTGATAGTGAAGCTTTTTGCGGTTGGAGCAAGAAAAGCAGATGTAACACTTGTTAAATAAAATTAATGAAGCATTTCTATGAAATGTACAAAGAGGGTAAATTCCAAGAGATTTCTAAGAAATGGTTCGGAGAAGATGTTGCAACGGAAGAATTAAAAAGTAAATAATAATATCTGAGGTAGATCAAAATATTGATTGCCTCATTTTTTGTAAATATGATATAACAATATATATCTTTGTATGTAATGGTTAAAAATATATAAAGGTGTCAACAAAAAAAGTTTACAAATATTAGTAAAAAGTACTTGATTTTTTTAGAATATTATTTATAATAAGTAGGTATGTGATTAACTCACTGAAAAATAACTCTGTTCGTATTAAAAGCGTTCAGGGGCAGAAGGAGACGATAATAATGAGAGAAGGAATTCACCCAGATTACCGTAAAGTTGTATTCATGGATACTACAAGTGGTTTCAAATTTTTAAGTGGTTCAACTAAACCATCTAAAGAAACTATCGAGTGGGAAGATGGAAATACATACCCATTATTAAAAGTTGAGATCTCTTCAGATACACACCCATTTCTACACAGGGCGTCAAAGATTCGCTCAAGCAGATGGTCGTATCGAACGTTTCAACAAAAAAATACGGTATCAAGTAAGAAAAATAAAACAGACATTTCTTTATTGGATTGTCTGTTTTTATTCTATTAGTAATTGATATAATATAAGCCCTGAGGGATATGTAATGATAGAAAATAGAAAATTCGGATGGATAGAATGTATTTGTGGTAGTATGTTTCTCTGGTAAAAGTCAGAAGAACTGCTAAGACGTATAAAACGTGGAGTAATTGCAAAACAAAACGTACTTCTATTTAAACCGTCTATAGATAATAGATACGAAGAGAATAAAGTCTCTACTCATAATGGAAATAGTTATGAATCTGTAAATATTGATAAAGCAGAGCAGATTTATGACTATATAAATGATAAAAATATGATATCATAGGAATTGACGAAGTGCAGTTTTTTTGATGATAAAATTGTTGAAGTTATAAATAAGCTTGCTGATGATGGAGTTCGTGTTATTGTTGCAGGTTTAGATATGGATTTCAAAGCAGAACCATTTCATCCTATGCCTGAGATTATGGCTATTAGTGAAATGGTAACTAAAACTTCATGCTGTATGCAATAAATGTGGAAAAGAAGCAGTAGAAGTCAAAGATTGATAAATGGTGAACCTGCAAGTATGATGATCCAATCGTAGTTATTGGAGCTAGTGAATCATATGAAGCTAGATGTCGTCATTGTCATGAAATTAAAAGATAAATTAGGAGGAACAAATGGAAATTTTTGGACAACTTGAGATAGTTGAAGAGCGTTATGAAAAGTTAAACGAATTACTTAGTGATCCAGATGTTGTAAGTGATACAAAAAAACTTATGGAATATTCAAAAGAACAACGCTCTATTGAAAAAAACAGTAGCTGTATTTAGAGAATATAAAGATATAGTTCAACAAATTAAAGATACTAAAGAACTTCTTGAAATTGAAGAAGATAAAGAGATGAAAGAAATGATGCAAGAGGAAATTAAAGAATTAGAACCAACTCTTGCACCTATGGAAGAAGAATTAAAAAAATTTCTATTATTACCAAAAGATCCCTAACGATGGTAAAAAAACGTTGTTGTTGAGGTTCGTGGAGCAGCTGGTGGAGATGAAGCACAATTATTCGCAGGTGATTTATTACGTATGTACACTAGATTTGCTGAATCTCAAGGATGGAAAGTTGACTGTACTAGAACGTTCTGAAACTGGAATCGGTGGTATTAAAGAAGCAATCTTCATTATTTCTGGTGAAGATGTTTACTCTAAGATGAAATTCGAAAGTGGAGCACACCGTGTACAACGTGTTCCTACAACAGAATCAAGTGGACGTATCCATACTTCAACTGCAACAGTAGTAGTATTACCAGAAGCTGAAGAGATTGAAATTGATATTAATGAAAATGATATCCGTGTTGATACATTTGCATCAAGTGGTGCTGGAGGTCAATCGGTAAATACAACAATGTCAGCTGTACGTTTAACTCACATTCCTACAGGTGTTGTAGTATCTATGCAGGATGAGCGTTCTCAGATTAAGAATAAAGAGAAAGCTATGAAAGTTTTACGTGCTCGTGTATATGATAAATATCAACAAGAAGAACAAGCTAAAGTTTGATGCTGAACGTAAATCTAAAGTTGGTACTGGGGATCGTTCTGAACGTATTAGAACATATAACTATCCTCAAAACCGTGTTACTGACCACAGAATTGGTTTAACTATTCAAAAACTAGACCAAATTATGGAAGGTAAACTTGATGAAGTTCTAGAAGCACTTCGTATTGCTGAACAAGCTGAAAAAATGGCAGAACTTAATAAAGGTGAAGAACTATAATGAACAGAAGGCAAGCTATAACAAAAGCTTGTCTTCTTTTAAGAAGACAAGGAAAAGAAGAATCTTTGGCAAGATTTTTACTAATGTACATGCTAGATGAAAGCCCACAGTTATTCTCGAAATAATCTTTTCAGAGCAAATGTCTAAAGAAAATGAAGATAAAATATTTTTTTCTTTGATTGAAAAACATATTAAAGAAGATGTTCCATTAAGTCATTTAGTAGGTTTTGAATATTTTTATGATAGGAAAATATAAAAGTCACTAAAGATGTATTATCACCGAGGATGGAGACTGAGGAGCTTATTTATAAAGTGATTGAATATGTAAAAGCGTCTAGTAAGAATAATTTTGAAAAATTCTAGACCTTTGTACAGGAAGTGGTATAATAGCTATTACATTAAAGAAAGAATTATCTCAATTTCGATTGATGTAGTAGCTAGTGATATTAGTGAAAGAAGCTATAGAAAGTTGCAAAAGAAAATGCACAATCTCATGATGCTGACTATTAGATTTATACAATCGGATATTTTTAATAATATTGATGATAAATTTGATATTATTGTTTCAAATCCTCCTTATATAGACCGTAAAGATGAGGTTACAATGCAGGATAATGTACTAAAATATGATCCACATCTTGCGTTTATTTGCTGAAGAAGAGGTATGTATTTTTATAGGAAAAATTATAGAACAGGCGAATGATTATTTAAATGAAAATGGAGTTATTTTTTTGAAATAGGATATGATCAGAAAGATAAGATTATAAAATTAGCAGATTTGAATGGATATTCAGCTGAAGTCTATAAAGATATAAATGGCCGAGATAGAATGGCGTTTTTAGTTCGTAAAATAAAAAGCGAGAGTTACTTGAAAAAAAGTATCTAAGTCATTAACTCTCGTTTTTTTCGTCTGATAATCTGTTTAAAAATCAAAAATTACAGTTCCCTATATACTCCAACGCATTCTCCGATTATTTCCACGTTACGTGTAACGATAGGTTCGTAATCAGGATTACAAGGATAAAGAATCACATTGTCATTTTTAACAAATATTTTCTTTTAAAGAAGCTTCGTTCCAATCAGTTAAACGAACTGCTGCAATTTTTCCGTTTCTAACTGAACTTTGTTGGCGGATAAATACTAAATCGCCATCAAAAATACCAGCTTCAATCATACTATCTCCCTAACACGTAATGCGAAATCAGCTCTCATACCTCGATCGATGAAAAATATGCTCATCATATTCTTCTTCAATATACACTCCATCTCCAGCACAAATTGTACCTAGTATTGGTAATTTAGATACATCATCAGAAAAAAATTTTGTGCTGATGATACGTTGCTATCAGTAGTGTTGACTTCCATAGTATCACAATCACCGACAAGCCAATCTGGATTAACTGATAGGTATTCAGCCAAATATAATAAGCTTATCTCTTTTTGGAGTATATTTTCCTTTAGACCAATCGCTAATTGATGATGGAGTAATATTAGTAGAACGAGCAAGTTCAGCTTGCTTTTATATTCTTTTCTTTTTAAACATTGTTTTAAATCTAATGCTAAATGTTGTTGTCATAATATTTTTCCAATCTTTTTATCTATATATAAATTATAAAGTAAACCGTATATAAAATCAAGTAACTTTTATAAAAATTAAGAAATATGAATTTTTCACTTGATTTTCGGTTTTTCCGTATGTTATTATATAAGTACGATAAGAAATTAAGTTTTACGTATAAAAAAAGAAAGAAGGTAATTTTATGTTTATATATTGGATAATCATACTAGTTTTATTAGCAAAAAGTTTCTACATTTTTTGAAACTAATAAATTAAAGATTGTAAAAAGGGGAAAATTGAATCGTAAAGTGTATTAGTATATTTTATTAATTCAATGAAGTTATTATGACGAGAAAAATATTATTTACTGTTATAAGATTAGATGAACTATAATAATGATCTAATCTTATTTTTTATCTTATATATATCAGTAAAAAATAAATGTTATTTAACTAAATATAACAAAGTTGATGTAACGTTTTCATAGATGAAATTATCATAAAAAACTATGTACTAATACTAGAAAATATTGTATAATAAAAATATAATAACGAAAACTAGGAGGATTTCTTAAATGAAATTAGTATTAACTAGACATGGTGAAAGCCAATGGAATCTTGAAAAACAGATTTACAGGATGGGTTGATGTAGATATCACTGATAAAGGTAGACAAGAAGCTATTAAAGGTGGACAAACTCTTAAAGAATTAGGTCTTACTTTTGATGTAGCTTATACTTCATACCAAAAACGTGCTATCAAAACTTTAAACCTATTCTTAGAAGAATTAGATTTATTATGGATTCCAGTACACAAAAAGCTGGAGATTAAAATGAAAGACACTATGGAGCTTTACAAGGTCTTAACAAAGCTGAAACAGCTGAAAAATATGGTGACGAACAAGTTCACATCTGGAGAAGAAGTTTTGACGTAGCACCTCCTGCGTTAGATAAATCTAGCGACATGTACCCAGGAAACATCGATAGATATAAAAGAAATTCCAGAAGGAGAAATCCCAACAGGAGAAAGCTTAAAACTTACTATCGATCGTGTATTACCTTACTGGGAAAGCGATATTTCTAAACAAATTAAAGCTGGTAAAAACGTACTTATCTCTGCTCACGGTAACAGTTTAAGAGCGTTAATCAAATACTTATTAAATATCTCAGATGAACAAATCTTAGATCTTAACTTACCAACTGGTACTCCACTAGTATTTGAAATCGACGAAAAACTTAAACATTATCTCAGCACCAGAATTATTCTAATAAGTAATGAAGAAGCTGATAATATTACTAACAACCTTGCTAATTTTGCAAGGTTGTAGTTCTAAAGGAGATATTTCTACTGAACAATTACAAAATCTTACTAATTCCGTTTCAATAAGCCAGCTAGAAAAAATAGAATTTAGTAAAAAGATAATAAATTAGTTATTTCAACAAATGATGAAGTAATAAGTAAAGAAGGTTTTGACTCGCTTTTTAAAATCGTTGAAAATTAAATAGTTTTAACGGTAAAGCGATCAACGTTGACGGTATAAAACTCAAATGAGTTTAATAATAAAGACTTTTAACATAGCTATTGTTACTAAAAATAATAATTCTGTCACATTCAGTGTTAAAGATAGTAGTAATAAAAATTATGAAATTACTAATAAAAAAAGTATTCAAAAGATTACATGAAAAATAAATTAAATGAATTTTCTAAAGAATTAATCAGATTTGATGAATTAGCAGGAACTATTCAGACTGATCTTGATAAAGGACGTTCTTTAGGGTGATAAAGTAGATAAGTTTAAAGAAGTAGCTGAGAAGGTAAATACTTCTATGTTAACATTAAAATCATTATCTACTGACAATATTGAATATGGAAAAATTAGACGAAATTAAGCAAAAGAGTTCAACGTTTAGAGACTTTAACTAAAAATGTTGTCTGCAGCTGTGAATACTTCAGTAGAAAGTAAAAAGGTACTGCAATAGATGCGGCTTTCTTAACTATTAATGATATTGATAAGATAGCTCGTGATTTAGCAGCAATGTAATATAAAAAGAAACCTAGAAGTAGTTTTTAGCTACATCTAGGTTTTGTTATTTGACTTAGATAAAAGTCAATTGGTTTTATATCTCCCATTCCAATCATTGGATCGATGTATTGATATTTTGAAAATTTAATATATATTCTTTAATTTCCTCTTCTAATTCAAGTTCTTTAATTTCCGCTTCTTTGTCTGTTGTAAAGAACCATTCTAGTGCTGTTTGTCTAGTTACAACATTTGTTGGCTCTATCGACTTGTAAAAATACATTTGAATCTACCACAGAGTATTAATTTTTTCTTAGCACGTGTTATTGCAGTATATGTTAGGTTTTTATTTAACATAAAATTATAATTATCAATAAAAGGAATAATAACATTCTCAAATTCTGACCCTTGGGCTTTGTGGATTGAACAAGCATAAGAAAGGGTAATTTGATTTAGTTCTGTTTTTTCATAGGTAACATAATTACCGTCATAGTCTATTACTATTTTTACTTTATTTCCTTCTTTATAAATCTCTTCTATATAGCCTATATCACCGTTAAATATATTATCCTCAGGTCTATTTACTAACTGCATAACTCGATCATTAACTTTATATATTAATTCACCATATTCTATTTGTTCCTCATTATCGTTAAATCTTGATTGAATAGCCATATTTATCTCATTGATACCACTTGTTCCTTTGTAGATAGGAGCTAAAATTTGAATGTTTTTCTTTTGCAGAACCTTTTTATTAAATCATCATATATGGCTGAGATGACATTTATCATTTCATTTTTGTTTGCTGAGATAAATTCTTTGTCGTCGAAGTTTTTCTAAGATATCGAATGGAATATTGTTTTTTATTGAATGTGAAATATTAATAATACTTGAATGTTCACTTTGTCTAAATATTTTATTTAATTTTACTGTGGAAATCGCTTTGGAATTAATTAAATCATTAAGCACATTACCAGGAGCGATAGAAGGAAGTTGGTCATTATCACCGACTAATATAATTTTTAGCGTCTTTGTTAATGATTTTTTTAGTAAATTATACATTAAAAAAATACATCAATCATACTAGACTCATCGATTATAACTAGTTCTGATTTAATAAATTTTTTTCACTAACGAATTCTTCCATGTTTTTCATCTTCTGTACTCCAAACCAATAGCTTTTATGAATTGTTGAAGCATAAAAGCCAGTACTTTCTGACATTCTTTTTGCAGCTTTACCAGTTGGTGCACATAAAGTAAGAATACTTCTAGATTCATCAAGTAAGTCGTGAAGACTGTAGTTTTTTTAATTTTTTTGGAAGATTTTTATTACGGCAAGTATTATTGTAGTTTTACCCTGTTCCAGGACCACCGGTTAAAATAGCGAAGTTATTTTTTTAATACAATTTTTGATTGCGGCTATTTGCACGATATCGTATGATATCTCTAATTCATCTTCAACCTCTTCTATATATTTATCAAGTAAAGCTGTCACTAATATCAAAACCATCTTCGAGTTCTAGTCTTTTACTAATGTCACTGTAAATAGAGTACTCAGAATAGTAAATTTCAGGTAAAAAAATACTCTGTCTTCAATTTCTATTAGTTTACCGGTATCTAGTGCGTAGTCATAAGAACTTAGTATATCTTCTTTAGTTACGGCTATATTTCTAGAGCTATATAGTATATTAAACGTATTATAGAGTAGTGTGTTTTTGATATATATGTATTACCGGTTGAAAAACAAAAATGAGTTTATTGTGTATATAAAAACCATACAGGATTCTTTTCGCGATCGTTTGCAGCTATTTCATTAGTTTCAGCTATTTTATCTACTGTTTTTAAAGTTAATACCTTTTAATATCTTTTTATTAAGGAGTAGGGACTTTTCCGTAATAGTACGAAGTGTATTATGTCTTATAGAAGTTATATATTTTTAGAATCAAATTATTGCTAAGATTATACTCGTTTAGTTTAAGGATAATATCTTGTGTTTGCTTTATTTGCAACAATAGTAGCATATATTGTATCTTTTCTCTGTTCTGGAATACCTTTTATATTAAATAGAGAATCTTTATTTTCATAAATTTTTATCTAATGCATCAACTCCAAGTGTATCAACTATTAATTCAGCTGTTTTTTTCTTCCAACACCTTGGAATATAGAGCTTGAAAGATAAGAAACAATAGCTTCTTTATCTTTTTCTATTACTGGTTCTACAACGATTGCTGATAATTGAGTTCCATATTTTTCTATGTTGGACTATTTCTCCTTTGAATGAATATAAAGATCATCTTCTATAAATTCAAAAATCATTAAAAAGTACCAACAACACTAAGATAATCTCCTTCAACAAAAGTCGTATTTATCGTTTAAAAAGATAGATAAAATATAATAATTGTTTTTCTTTATTGTGGAAAAATGATTTTATTTAAATAACCTTCTACAGTTTGCATAATTAACTCCTACTAATTTCTTTATAACAACAATAATATATAATATAGAAAAATGTCTAGTGTATATGAGATGAATATAAAGTTTATTAATGTTTATAAAAGTATTAATAGACATTATAATTTTATAGAGATAGAAAAATTATTATAGAAAAATAAATATGTTATTTTAATTACAAAACTATGTTTCGTTATGGCAATATTTTTTTATAAAAGTGTTATAATAATATGAAAACAATTAAAGGAGGTTAGATTTGTGATCACTGTAAAAGATGTATACAATCAACTAAATGAATTAGCGGATGTTAAACTTGCTGAAAAAATGGGATAATGTCGGCTTAATGTTAGGTGATAATAAGAGTAATGTTAGTAAGGTTTTTGGTTTGCTTAGATGTAACCACAAAAAGTAGTAAAAAGAAGCTATAGATAATAATGTAGATTTAATAGTTTCTCATCATCCTCTTATATTTTAAACCGCTGAAAATCATTAGATTTTTACAGATGATTTCAAGTCTAATATAATTCGTGATTTAATAATAAACGATATTTCAGTAATTTCATTTCATACTAATTTAGATTCAGCGAAATTGGGTCTTAATGACCATTTAGCAAAAATTATTAGATTTAAATAATATTAGTGTATTATTTGAACATAATTTAGATAAAGAAGCGGGATTTAGGAAGAATTGGACAATTATCTCTCCTTTATCAATTAATGAATTTGTGGATTATATTAAAGAGAAATTTTTATTAGATAATGTATCTGCAGTTATTGGAAATGAAAAAGATATTTCTTCTGTAGCATTATTAGGTGGGAAGTGGAGCAGACTTTTATATTCGTTACCTGATGTTGATATCTATTTAACTGGAGATGTGGGTTATCATGCTGCATCTAGATGCAATGGAAATGAAAAAGAAACATTATCGATATTGACATTTTACAGAACATTTAGTGAAAAGATTTATTGGTTGACTATTTAACTAAATTAGGTGTCGACGTAATTAAATCGTCTGTTGAGAAAGTCTCCGTTTAAAATTTTATAAAGGAGGAATATATATATGGCAAAAGCTACACCAACAATGGAAGATTATATTGAAGTGATATATTCTTTAGTGAAAAATAAAGGTTATGCAAGAAGTGCAGATATTGCAGAAAAGTTAGACGTTTATCCATCTACTGTAACTAAAAATGTTGAAGAAAACTTTAGATGTTGAAGGATATATCGTTTATGAAAAAATATAGAGGTATCGCTCTTACTGAACAGGGTGAAAAATGGGAATATGCTCTAACAAGACATGAACTATTAGAAGATTTTCTAAGACTAATAGGCGTAGATGAAGATAAAGTTTACGAAGAGGTTGAAGGTATTGAACATCACTTTTGGTAAAAAGTTCATTAGAAAAATTAAAAGATTTAATGAAATATTTAAGGAACACAACTATAAAGCGTAATGGAGAATTAGAGTGGCTGATAAAGAGTATTTAAAATTATGTAATCATATTTTTAGAAAATGGAATTGAAAAAGAAGATAGAACTGGAGTTGGTACTGAAAAGTATTTTTGGATATCAGATGAAGTTTGATTTATCTGAAAGGGTTCCCATTATTGACTACAAAAAAAGTGAAACTTTTAATCTAGTATGGTCAGAATTATTATGGTTTATTAAAGGTGATACTAATATTAGATTTTTATTAGAAAATAAAAATAATATTTGGAATGAATGGGCATTTAAAAAGTGGGTAGAAAGTGACGAATATCTTGGACCTGATATGACGGATTTTTGGTCATAGAACATCTAGTTGATGAAGAGTTTTCTAAACAATATAAAGAACAAATGTCATTATTCAAAAGAACGAGTTCTAACTGATGATGAATTTTTCAGCAAAAATACGGTGATTTAGGTAATGTTTATGGTAAAACAATGGAGAGACTTTTAATGGCATTGATCAATTAAAAAAATGTAGTTGAACAAATTAAAAAGTAATCCATCTTCACGCCGTTTAATAGTTTCATCGTGGAATCCAGCAGAAGTTGATACTATGGCACTTCCACCTTGTCATTCATTATTCCAATTTTTATGTGAACGATGGAAAATTAAGTTGTCAGTTATATCAAAAGAAGCGGAGATGTATTTTTAGGTGTGCCATTTAATATTGCATCATATTCATTACTAACTATTTTAATTGCTAAAGGAATGTGGTCTTGAAGTAGGTGAATTTGTTCATACGTTAGGTGATGCTCATATTTATAAAAATCACTTTGATCAAGTAAAAGAACAAATGTCTAGAACACCGTATTCTTTACCAGAATTAAAAGTTAAATGATTTTGAAAGTATCTTCGATCTTAAAATTGAGGATGTTGAGATTATTAATTATGAAAGTCATCCATTTATAAAAAGCACCAATCGCAGTTTAGGAGGTATAATATGTTATCACTAATAGTTGCATACGATAAAAATAAATCAATAGGTCAGGAAAATACTATTCCATGGCGTTTTGAAAAATGATATGTTAAGGGTTAAAGAATTAACAACTAACCAAAACTATTATCATGGGACGTAAAACATTGGATAGTATTGGTAGAGCACTGCCTAATAGGATAAATAGAGTATTAACTCGTGATAAAAATTCTTTAAGTCACTATTCAGATATTGAAGTATATACAGATGATTCTATTTTAGAGAATATACAGACGGAAAAAGGCTTATATTTTCGGCGGTGGCATGATTTATAATAAATATTTTGATAGCTGTGATGAAATGTTTATTACTGAAGTGGATACAGTTGTAGAAGCTGATACGAAAGTTTCCTGAATTTGATGAAAATAAATGGGAATTAATTAGTAGAGAAGAATTTTTCAAAAAGACGAAAACAATGAATTTGATTTATGTGTTTATACATTATAAAAGAAAGAGGAAAGAGTAAATGGTAGAAAAAGTAAAAAGTAATTATTGATTCATCTAGTGATTTAACTTTTGATGAAATTGAAAAAAATACAATGTGGATGTAATTCCTCTGACAATTAATATAGATGGTACAGAGTACGATTACCGTACAATTAGTAATGATGAATATATTGAGAGGATGAGGACAGCAACTTCATATTCGACAAGTCAACCTGCAATAGGGAAATTTATAGAAGCTTTTTGAAAAATGGACTAATGAAGGCTATAAGGTTATTGTCTTTAACACTTTCTTCTGCTTTAAGTGGTACATATAATACGGCTGTTACCGCAAGTTCAGAATTTGAAGGAGTATATGTTGTTGATACTAAGACGACAACCCGAGGTATGGTTTTTCTTACTTAAAGAGTGTCTAAAACAACTTGAAGAAAATATTGCATGTAGAGGTAATTGCAGAGAACTTAAGAGAGAAAGCTAAAAATATTTTAACGTATGTTACAATCGATAAACTTGACAATTTGGTAAAAGGTGGTAGACTAAGTAAGTCACAAGCTTTAATTGGAGGTTTACTAAATATTAAAGTTTTAACACAGTTAAAAGAAACTGAGTTAGTTGCTTTTAGATAAAGTTCGTGGTAAGAAAAACTAGTTCAAACTTTAATTAAAACATATTGAAGAAGTGAAAACAAAATAGAACTATAAAAACATCAGCTTGCCAAATGCTTTAGCTGATGAGTATGTAGATTTAATCAAAGCAGAATTAAAAAGAAGCTTTTTGGTTATGAAGTAAGTGAAGATGAAATATTTACTACAACACCAATTATTTCGACACATACAGGAGAAAATGCAGTAGGTATCTTAGTAGAGTTAGTATAATCGGAGGTAAAGATTATGACAAATTTCGATGAAACAAGATTATTTGATAGCAATTTTTATGATAAAATGATATTCACAACATTTCTAAAAAAATGTTGTTGAGACAATTAAACAGCGTGGATACGATCCCTATTAATCAACTAATGGGATATATCAAAACCGCTGATCCAGTATATATTCCTAGAGATAATCATGCAAGGGAGCAAATAAGATTAATAGAAATGGATGATATACTAGAGTACTTATTATACTTTTTATACAGGAGTCTTAAATGTTAGATAAAAGAATTATGGGCCTTGATTACGGATCAAAAACTATAGGTGTTGCCGTTAGTGATTTGTTAGGCTTAACTGCACAAGGTATTGAGACTATTAATATCAATGAGCAGGTTAAAGATTTTAAAATTAAAAAGAATTAAGGAATTAGTTCAAGAGCACAATGTAGGAACAATAGTAGTTGGTCTTCCTAAAAAACATGGATAATTCTGTAGGTTTTTAGAGGAGAAGCAACACTGTATTTTTGTAGAAGTATTGAAAAAGAAAATTAAAAATGTTGAAATAATTTTACAAGATGAACGTTTGACTACAATGGGTGCTGAAAGAGTACTTCTTGAAGCTAATGTCTCAAGAAAAAAAGAAAAAAATGTTATTGATAAAATGGCTGCAGTATTAATACTTCAGACATATTTAGATAAATTAAATTAATATATATATATTTCAGGAGGAAAATAAAATGCAAGAGAAAGATTTAAAAAAACATTAGTATCGATAATACAGAAGAGGTGTACACACTTAGTACATTAGAAGGTGAAGAAAAAAAGAATACCGTAAAATTTTTAGAATTTACTAATCCAACAAACGGTAATTTATACTATATTTTTCGCTGAAGAAGAAACAATTGACGAAGAGGAAATTAGTATCTTTCCCAATGGTATGTGTTGAAGATGGTGAAGATAGTGTTAGATTTGAACCAGTTGAAACAGATGAAGAATATGATATGATTTCAGAAGTATTAGATACTTTTCTACTACGATGAAAGTGAGTAAAAATGAGAGAAGATAAAATTAGAAGAAGTAGAGAACTAAAGAAAAAAATAGGAAGAAAAAAATCAATTATTCCTGTAATTATTACTTTCTTTGTTGTTCTAGGAATAGTAGTCTTATCACTGTTTTACTACATGACAACTCCAGTTGATAAGACTAATAATAAAGATATTCCCTGTTGAAATTAGAGAAAATTATGGTAGTGCTAAGATTGCTCAAGAATTAAAAAGCTAAAGGTTTAATTAAAAAAACGAAGAAGTATTTTAAAATTTATGCAAGATTACATCCTAATACATCTTTTTACGTGGGTAACTTTAATTTAAAACAAAGCATGAGCTTATCTCAAATTATACAAGAGCTTGGTACTAAAAATAAAGCTAGCTCAGGTAATTCGTTTGCTTTTAATAGAAGGGTGATAGTATTCTTAAAATTGCTAAGAATTTAGAAAAACTAAATTAAGTAGTGATGAATTTTTTTAGAAAAAGTTAATGATGCTGAATTTATTAAAAAAATTACAGAAACAATTCCCTGAATTAATAACAGATGATATTTATGGAAAAGATATTAAATATGCTTTAGAAGGATATTTATACCCAGCTATTTATGACATAAATGATAATGAGACTGTAGAGAGTTTAATTACTAAAATGGTTAAGTTAACTAACGAAAAAATAGTACCATTGTACAAGAAAAATAATAAAACTTGGAAAAATAAATGGACAAGATAAACAAATTTCTATTCATGATTATATGACAATGGCAAGTATTCTTGAAAAAGAATCTACGAAATCAGATGAGAATAAACTTATTGCAAGTGTATTCTTAAATAGATTAGCTCAAGGAATGAAATTACAGACTGACCCTTCAGCAAACTATGCAGCTGATAAGTTAACTGGAGCCCCAACGCAAGCTGAATTGTCATTAAATTCACCTTATAATACTTATGCTGTTATTGGTTTACCGCCAGGACCTATTTCTATCTATTGGATCTGAGTCTATACGAAGCATTAAATAATGCTGAGAATACAGACTATTTATACTTCTTACATGCTACAAAAGATGGAAAAGCTTATTTCTCAAAAAACTTATCCAGAGCATGAGGAATTAGCTAAACAACATATCGAAGGTTATATTCCAGCTGGGAACTAAATAATATATTAAATTTAATATTATGTCGATTTTGTTTAGAATTAATTTTTAAATTATAATTGATAAGATAAGTAACGACTTGTAAATTAGATTTACGAGTCGTTCTTTTTATATTAAGATTGCTAGTATTGAATTATATGCATTATGAGGTAAAATTAATTGTAAGATTAAAATTTAGGAGTTTTTATGCAACAGTATTTTATAAATGAAGATTTGAATGTTGAATCAACATATGAATTGTCTAAAAGATGACAGTAATCATATTGTAAGAATTATGAGAAAGAAAAATAGAAGATAAAGGTATATGTTGTATTTAATAATGAAATTAAATACATTTGTACAATTGTTGATAATAATGCAGACAAAGGTTCTTATTACGCATATGAACAAGTAATAGGTACTAATGAATTATCAACAAAAGATAACAGTGGCTATTCCACCATTAAAAAATGATAAAATTGAATATTTAATGCAAAAATTAACTGAACTTGGTGTTAGTAATATAGTTCTATTTAATTCTGAGAGAAATATTGCAAAAATAAAGAAAGATAAAGGTAGATTCTAAATTAAATAGATGGAATAAAAATCGTAAAAGAGGCTGCTGAACAGTCTAAGAGAAATATAATTCCCTGATATCACTTATGTTGATAGTTTAAAAGGATTTAATTGCATTTTTCTGAAAAAGTTTGATCATAAAGTTGTAGCTTATGAGAAGGAATCTGTTAATGAGGAAAATATCAACTTGAAAAAAATTTATTACATTCTGATTTAAGTAATAAAGAGGTTATAGCAGTGTTTGGAAGTGAAGGTGGACTTTCTGAACAAGAGGTTGATTTTTAACTGAAAATAAATTTGATGTGATAGGATTAGGTAAAGAGAATACTAAGAGCTGAAACAGCACCACTATATTTTTGTTAGTTGTGTTGCATATTTTTAGTGAATTTAATTAAAAGGAGTTAAATTATGAGTGTTGAATTAAATTTAACAGCAAAAAGAAATTTATGAAAAAGAGTTTAGAAAAAAAGTAGAGTCAAAGGATATAGTGAAGAAGATGTTAATGACTACTTTAGATTTAATAATTGAAGACTATATGAAAGCTAGATAAACTTATAACTAGACTTAAAGAATTAGAAATAGAAAATCAAAATTTAAAAATTAAAAATTGAAGCTTTTAAAAAAATACAAGTCGTGAAGACAAAACCTGTTCAAGTAACTAAACTTAGATATATTAAAAAGACTATCGAAAACTTGAAACAGCAGTTTTTGGGAACAAATAATGTTGATCATGACTTATATTAAATTATGTTTAGAGGAGAATTCCATGAATATTTTATTAATAGTTTCAGGAGGTATTGCAGCATATAAATCAATTGATTTATGCAGCTCTCTTGTGAAACAAGGTAATAATGTTAAAGTAATACTTACAAAAAATGCTGAAAATTTTGTCACACAGCTACCATTCCAAACTTTAACAAAAATAGAGTTTATACGAGTACTTTTGAAGAAATCGATGAGAAATGAAATACAACATATAGACTTTAACGAAGTGGGCGGAGAAAATAATTGTAGCACCAGCTACAGCTAATTTGATTTCAAAATTTTCAAATGGAATTGCAGATGACTTAGCTACTTCGTTGATGTTAGCAGTTAGAGATACATCTGCTGTGTATATTGTTCCAGCTGATGAATACATTTATGTATAGAAACCCAATTATTCAAGATAATATGAATAAATTAATTAAACTTGGTTTTAATTTTATTGAGCCTGATAGTGGGACTTTTAGCATGTGGAGATATAGGAGAAGGTAAATTTCCTATCAATCGAAAAATTGAAAGCTTTGTGTTTCAAAAAGTTAAACAGGATCTAAAAGGCAAAAAGGTATTAGTAACTGCAGGACCTACAAAAAGAATTCATCGATCCATTTAGATGTTTAACAAATCCATCTACAGGTAAAAATGGGTATCTCTATTGCGAATGAGTGTGCAAAGAAGAGGTGCAGAAGTAATCTTAGTATCTAGCGTTGATAATGATACTATAAGCAGTAAAGTAAAGAAAAATTAAAAATCACTAGTACAAAATGATATGTTTGAAGCTAGTAAAAACAATTTTTAAGGATTGTGATTTTATTATAAAGGCAGCAGCTGTATCAGATTATACACCAGTTCAAGTTTTTGATAAAAAAAGTAAAAACAAGATGGAAATTTAACAATTGAATTTCAAAGAACACAAGATATATTAAAATATGTCGGTGATAATAAAACATGATAAACAAAAAGTTATTGGTTTTGCTGCTGAAACAAATAATCTGATAGAGTATGCGAAAAGAAAAAGATAGTTAAGAAAAATCTTGATTTTATTGTTGCTAATGATATATCTAAAAAGGATATAGGTTTTGGTAGTGATGATAATGAGGTCTATATAATAGATAAACATGATAATATTAAGAAAAATTGATAAAAGCAATAAAAATAATATAGCAAAAAGCTATAGTTGATGAAATATCAAAATAAATGAATTTTAATTTGAAAGGAGGTGAGATTATGTATGCTGAGGTAATAATTGATGTAAATAATCATAATGTTAATCAAGTTTATTCTTATCTTGTACCTGAGGAATTTAAAGATATGGGATATAGAAGGGATATAGAGTTGAGGTCCCTTTTGGAACAAGAACGGTTCAAGGGTATATAGTAAAGATACTAGAAGTGAAAATTCTGAAGTAGAAACAACGAATAAGTTTAAATATATTAAAAGACTAAAGGATGACTTTTCCAATATTAACAAAAGAAATGATTCTATTGTCTAAAAGTGATGGCTGATGAACTTTTTGTACAAGAATTCAGGCTATTGAAACTATTGTTCCGACAAGTCTAAAGAATAAGTATATAGAATACTATGAGCTTCTTGATGGTAATAAAACATTACTTTTGGATTATGCAAAAACACTTTCAATACGGACAATTTAATTGAAAAGAATAAATTTGAAAAAGATATTTTCAATTGAACAAATAGGATACTTTAATCTCACTAAAAGCTATTAGGCTGATAAGTAGAAATTAAAGAAAATTAAAATAAACAACGAAACAGAAGAGTTTTATGTGTTAGATAAATACGAAGATGTTAAATTAACAAAAACAAAAAGAAATTAGTCGATTTTTTAATTACTAATGATAAAAATCAAAAAATCAAAGGTTAAAGATAAACTAAATATAGGAAACCTGTTACTGAAAAAAACCACTTGAAAAAGAATGTAATTAGAATTATAGAAGAAGATATTAAACATGATATAAACACATCTATACTAGAAAATAATACGAAATTAAGTGAGCACCAGCAAAAATTTATGATAGAATTAGTGAGAATTTCAACACTAATAAATTCAATGAGTATCTTTTACATGGTAACAGGTTCAGGAAAAACGGAGATTTATATAAAGCTTGTAGAAAGAGGTGATTAAAAGAAGGGAAAAGAAGCTATATTGTTTTAGTACCAGAGATAATATTAACACCGCAAATTGAAAAGAAATTTAGAAAAAGTATTTAGCGATAACATAGCAGTTATACATTCTAGACTCAATGCAAAAAGAAAAGTATAATGAGTGGATTCGAGATGGGTAAAGTTAAAAATATGCTTAGGTACTCGTTCTGCAGTTTTGCACCGTTTAATAATCTAGGTATTATTATCATTGACGAAGAACATGAAAAGTAGTTATAAACAGACTGAGTCACCGAGATATGATGCTAAGGATATTGCTAGAAAGCGTGGAATCTATAATAAATCAACTGTAGTATATGCTAGTGCAACACCTTCAGTTGATCTATATTATAATTTTTAGAAAAGAATAATCCTAATAATTTATTAAAACACTTACATAGGTTTAATAATAAATTACCGATAAATATAGTTCATACTGAGAAAAAGAAAGATGTTATTGCTAGTGAATTACTTACTAAGATAAAAGAAAAATAGAGAAGAAGGAACAAGTACTCTTATTAATGAATAAACGAGGATATACTAACTTTATTCGTTGTTTTTCGTGTGGACATTTATATAAAGTGTGAAAAATTAGATATAAGTTTAAACTATCATAAACATGATAATTCATTGCATTGTCATTTTTTGTGGATATCAAAAAGAAAAGTTTCTAATATACCTAAGTGCTGTGAACATCCAGAGTGGTTTCAGGGGAATTACGTATACAAGTGTTGAAGAGTACTTATATCAAAATATACCAGATGTTAGAATTACAAGGATGGACTCTGATACGACTAGTAGAAAAGGGGCATATGAAAGACTCTTACACTGATTTTAAAAATCATCAAATCTGATATTTTATTAGGAACACAGATGATCTCAAAAGGACTAGATTTTCCAAATATTACTTTAGTTGGGTGTATTATCTATTGATTATATGATAGCACTACCTAGTTTTAAAGCAAATGAGAAACTATTCCAATTACTAGTTCAAACAGCTGGTAGGGCTGGACGAAGTGAGAAGGAAGGAGAAGTTGTCTTTTCAAACTAATATAGTTAGCAATATATTAGATTATGCAATTGAACATAGCTATGAGAAGTTTTATAAATATGAACTTAACAGAAGAAAGTTAATAGACTATCCACCATTTTGTAAAATATCATTTATAACAATAAAAAGGATATGATGAACAAAAGACAGAACGTGTTGCTAAGATGATATTCGATTTTATTAGTAAGAAACAAAACCAATTTCATCGATATTAGGACCTAATAAGAGTCTGTTTTTATAAAATAAATAATGAATATAAATTTAATATTGCTGATAAGATATCAAGATGAAGATTATAATAAACTTTATCCTTTATTAAAAGTATATTAATGATTATTTTGCGAAAGCTTTTCTAGAGAGAAAATTACAATAACGATTGATAATTCTGCATTAGATTATATATAAATAATTCAAATTAATTTGTATTGAAAAATTAATCGTAAGTGTTTAAAAATAAATGTAAATAAATCAGCTCAAAAATAGTTTTTAATTTGAGTTGATTTTATTTTTCTAAAAAGCGTAAAAATTTGAAAAACGCGATTTTATCGTATAATATAATGATGTAGATTTATATTTAATGACTGGAGGAAGATTGTGAAATAGAACAAGTTATAAAGATTTCACAACTCTATGATTTTTATCTGAATTACTTAGTGATAAACAAAAGACAATATTTAGATGACTATTATTTTAATGATTTATCGCTAACAGAGATTTTCGAAAATTATAATATATCAAAACAAGCTGTATCTAATAATATTAAGAGAACAATATTAGAATTAGAACAGTTTGAAGAGAAGTTAAATTTAGTCAAATTAAACAATCAGAGATTGTTTTTACTAAATGAGATAAAAATCAACTACTGATACAGAAGTACTAACGTATGTTGAAGAATTGATAAAACTAGAAAATTAGGAGAGCTTGTATGGCATTTGAGAATTTATCAGAAAGATTACAAAATACAATAGCTAAAGCTTACTGGAAAAGGTAAAGTTTCAGAAGCGGATGTAAAAGAAATGATGCGTGAAGTTAGATTAGCTTTATTAGAAGCGGATGTTAACTTCAAGGTTGTAAAAGAATTTGTTAAAGAAAATAAGCGAAAGAGCAGTTGAACTAGAGGTTATGAAATCTCTTACTCCAGCACAACAAGTAGTAAAAATCGTAAATGAAGAATTAGTTGAACTACTAGGTGGTTCTAATGTTGAATTAAACCAAGGTGGTAAAATTACTACTGCAATGATGGTTAGTCTTCAAGGGCTGGTAAAACTAACAACAGCAGGTAAATTAGCGCTTAAAGTTAAAAAGACTATGAAGAAAAACCGCTCTTATTGCTGCTGACGTCTATAGACCCGCTGCGGTTCAACAATTAAAAACATTAGGTAAAGCAACTTTGAGTATCGAAGTATTTTATGTAGATAAAGATCCAGTAGATATTGTTAAGGATGGATTAGCTTTTGCTAAAGAAAAATTACTTCAACTATGTAATCATCGATACAGCTGGACGTTTACACATCGATGAACTATTAATGGATGAATTAAAAGATATTAAAGCTGCTACAACACCAGATGAAATATTACTTGTTGTCGATTCTATGATAGGGCAAGAGGCAGTTAATATTGCGACTTCATTTTGATGAACAACTTGATATTACTGGTTTAGTACTAACTAAAGTTAGATGGTGATACTCGTGGTGGTGCTGCACTATCTATTAAGTCAATTACAGGAAAACCATTAAAGTTAGTCGGTATGGGTGAAAAAATGAATGACCTTGAGTTATTTCCACCCAGAACGTATGGCATCTCGTATTTTAGGTATGGGTGACGTACTTACATTAATTGAAAAAGCTCAAGCTTCTATTGATGAAGATGAAGCTAAAAATATAGGAAAAATTCTAAATCAAAGTTTTACTTTTGAAGATTTCTTAACTCAATTAGAACAAGTTAAAAATTAGGTAGTCTTTAAAGACATACTTGGAATGATTCCGGAATGGGTAAACTAAAAATATGAATTTAGACGCTGTTGATGAAAAACAATTTGTCTATATCGAGGCTATTATTAAGTCAATGACACTGAAGAAAAGACAAAAATCCTGATATTATAAACGTGCCCACGTAGAAAAACGTATTGCAAGGTAGTGGATCGTCCTCTTAATGAGGTTCATAAACTGATCAAACAGTTCGAAGAAATGAGAAAAATGATGAAACAATTGGTGGGACTTTATGAATGATAAATCTAAAAAGAAAGGGTCTTGGAAGAATGTTCGGTGGCAAACTTCCATTCTAGTTAATTATGAATAATATAGTTTTATTCCAACCAGAGATTCCAGCTAATACAGGAAATATTGCACGTACTTGTGTTGGAACTAATACAAGATTACATTTAATTAGACCACTAGGATTCTCTATTGATGATAAACATGTAAAAAGAGCTGGTCTAGATTATTGGGGAACATCTAGATTTAGTTGTTTGGGATAGTTTTGATGAATTTTTAGAAGCAACTAATGACAAGCACTATTATCTTATAACTAAATTTGGAACGAAAAATTATTGTGATTTTGATTTTTCAAATGCAGATAATGAAGATATCTATTTTTTATTTTTGCAGTAGAGACAAAAGGTTTACCAAAAGGAATTTAGAGAAAATATAGTGAACAAGCATTACGTATTCCTATGAGTGAAAATGTTCGTTCTCTAAACTTATCTAATACAGCTGCATTAATAATTTATGAAGCATTTAAGACAACAAAATTTTAATAAATTAAAATAGTATGTGAGGGGAGAATTTAGGGTTTTTGTCTTGAATTAGTCCCCTCTAAATAAGAATATATAAGGAGAAAATCATGACATTTGTTGAAATTATAGATGATAATAACTTAGTAGAAGATAGTACAAAAGATATGTTACTGAAAACTATTAGAATGTGCTGCTGAGTATGAAGATGTTGATACTGAGATTACTGAGATGTCATTATCATTTGTTAGTAAAGAAGAAATACAAGAAATTAATCGTGACTATAGAGGAAAAGATGTACCTACTGATGTTATCTCTTTTTGCATTAAAATGATGAAGTAGAAGATGAAATTGATATTATTGGTCTTGAAGATGAGATTAATTCTATTGGTGATGTAATTATCTGTGTAGATATTGCTCACGAACAAGCAAAAGAGTATGAACATAGTTTTTGATAGAGAAATAGGTTTTCTTGCAGTACATGGATTTTACACTTACTAGGTTATGACCACATGACTGAAGAAGATGAAAAGAAATGTTTGGTAAACAAGATGAGATTCTTGAAAGTTTGGTTTAAGGAGATAAGCATGTTTGAAGAACAAATTAAAAACGGGATTTGTCACAATTATAGGTAGACCTAATGCTGGTAAATCTACGTTATTAAATAATATATTAAAACAAAAAAATAGCAATAATGTCGGATAAACCACAAACGACACGTAACATTATAAATGGTGTTTATACAGATAATGATTCACAAATAGTATTTATTGATACACCTGGTATTCATAAGCCAAAAACATAGACTTTGGATGATTATATGATGAAACTTGCTAGTAGTGCAATTCAAGAATCTGAGATAGTTTACCTAATTATAAATGCGAGTGAGAAGTTTGGGCCTGGAGATCAACATTTAATAAATATAGTTAAGGAATTAAAAAGTTCAACGTTTTTACTAATTAACAAAAATCGATTTAATTTCACCTGAACAACTGATTCAGATAATTGAATTTTATAAAGATTTATATGATTTTTGTTGAGATAGTTCCAATTTCAGCATTAAAATCAATAAATGTTGATAATCTATTAAATACAACAAAAAAATACTTACAACCAAGTTTTTAAAAATGTATCCTGATGATGTGATTACTGATTCTCCGGAGTATTTTGTAATTTCGGAATTTATTAGGAGAAAAGTACTACAATTAACAGAGCAAGAGATTCCACATTCAATTGCTGTTGTAATTGATAGAATAGAGAAACAACCTGGTAAAAAAAGAAAAATATTATCAGCTACAATTGTTGTTGAAAGAAAATCACAAAAGGTATGATTATTGGGAAAACAAGGTAAAATGATTAAAGAAATTGGTTCTAGAGCAAGAAAAGATATCGAGGTTCTTCTAGGAGAAAAGTATTTTTAGAGCTTTGAGTTAAAGTAATCGATAACTGGAGATCTAAAACCAAAACCAAATTCAGTGACCTTGGCTATAGGGATGATATCTTTGACTAATAGAAATTTTATTACAGGAATAATAATATAAGATATAGAGATTACCATGAAATATTACATGTTTTTAACTGAACAAGGTAATATAGAAAGTATGAAAAATGTCCATAAAAAGTAAGAAGAAAAATTAAGGTAAGTACACCATATGAGGGTATCTATTAATTTTTCCTACTAGTGGAATGAACAAAAATTACAAATCTAGAAATAGAAAAATACGTATACAAATATTGTATATGACATATTAAAAATAGTTATGTTTCCAATATGTTGGAATATGTTAATTTAATAAATGATGATACATTTAATATGTATAAGTTATTGAAAGTATGTTTAAAAAATATAGAAAATGATGTTTCTGAAAAACTTGTTTTAATATTTTTTTGTGTCAAATTTTAAAAGGTCAGGGTTTTATGTTTAAATATCAAAAACAGATCAAACCTTATGTAGGATATAGCTTTTTAAAAGAAATAGCTTTGTTGATAAGTTTAATATTGATCATAGTATATATGGTCTTAGTGATTCATTAGTGAAAACTTACATATTATATGACTGTTAAAAATATCGACTTTTTAGAAAGTTTGAAATAGAAAACAAAGATTTAATTCGATTATTCTCATTTTTAAATATGGTATTTAAAGAATTTGTAGGAATAGAAACTAAATCTTATACTAAAATATTAGAACTAGAAGAGATGCTCGGTTCTAATTAAGAAAGAGGCCATATATGAATAATGCAATAGGAGTATTTGATAGTGGAGTAGGTGGACTAACAGTTGCTCGTGAGATTATGAGACAGTTACCCAATGAAACTATCTATTATTTCGGAGATGTTAAAAATTGCCCTTATGGTGATAAAACAAAGGAAGAAATAATAAAAATACGGATAGAGCAGTAAAATTCTTAATAGATAAAGGGAGTAAAGCTAGTTGTTCTAGCATGTAACACTGCAACAGCTGCGGCACTAGACTATCTACAAAGTAAATATGAAGTACCTATTATAGGAGTTGTTCAACCAGGAGCAAGACGAGCTATCCAAGCAACAGAGAATAATAAAGTACTGGTATTAGGAACAAATTTTACAGCAAATTCAAAAGTATATGATATAGAAATTGAAAATATCAATTCTGATATTATAGTTTTTGATAAAGCCTGCCCAGCTTTTGTACCATTTATAGAATCAGAAGGAAATCTTGATAAAGAAGCTACAAAAAATTTAATATCTGATACATTAGGTAAAACTAATACGCTAGGAGTTGATACTGTAGTTCTTGGTTGTACGCATTATCCAATATTGAAGAAAGATATAGAAGACTATTATGGTAATAATATTAAAAGTTATTTCTTCAGGAAGAGAAGCAGCACGTGAAGTAAGTACTGTTTTAGGGATATGCAAAATTACATCAGAAAAAGTTAAATAAAAGAACACAGATTCTTTTATTTCACAAGAAAGTGATAAATTTTAATAGTATTGCTTCAAGTGGTTAAAGAAAGATATTAATGCAGAAGTAGTTGAAATATAGGAGTGATACAAATGAAAAGAATTGATTTTTAGCATCGAATAATGCACATAAAGTTGAAGAAATTAAAAAGTATATTGAGTGATTATAATATTTCTAACTTTAAAAGATATTAATTTTTACTGATGAGATTATTGAAGATGGATTAACATTTGAAGAAAATGCTTTTGATAAAAGGCAAGAACGATCTCAAAATATTCTGGAAAAAGCTGCAATAGCAGATGATAGTGGACTTAGTGTTGAACTATTAGATGGTCGTCCTGAGTTTATTCTGCAAGATATTCAAAAGAACAAACTGATGCAAAAGAATATAGAGAAAGTATTATCTGAGTTAGATGGTAAGAAATCAAATGCTAAGTTTGTATCAGTTATAGCGTTAGTTAAACCTGATGGTACGGAATTTACTTTTAGAGGAGAATGTCATGGTGAAATTATCTCTGAACAAAGAGGTACAATGGTTTTGGATATGATCCCTATATTTTATGTTTCAAGTTTAGATAAAACATTTGCAGAATTAAGTTCTGACGAAAAATAGTATCAGTCATCGAAAAGAATCGTTGGAGAAAATTTTTCTAAATTTTTGAAAGAAGAAAAATAATGAAAACTAAAATAATACGAGAAGATTGTATAGCTTGTGGTAATTGCAATGCTGATATGCCCTGATGTATATGATTATGATGAAGACGGATAGCGTATTGCATTATCGACGACAATAAGATGACTGAAGAAGTTGCTGAAAAGTATCGTAGTTTAGTCTTTAGAAGCAAAAGTTAATTGTCCAACTAGAGGCAGTTTTATGTAGAAGAAGACTAGAAAGGAGAGAAGATTGAGCAATAAAAAGACAAAAAGTACAAAAAACAAGTAAAACTAATAAAATAAATCCACTAAGGTTAGTGGTAAAAAGACAAGTGTAAAGAAAGCTCCAAAGAAAAATGTTATTCTGTTTTGTCTAAAGAAGCCTATCGTGGATTATATTTTGTAATTTCTGTTCTTATAGTAATTTTATCTGTTTTAGCAAATGGGATTTATTGGTAGATTTTTGATACACTTTTTAAATATTTATTTGGAAGTTTTAGTTATCTTATCTATATAATAATAGTTGCAACACCAATATATTATATTATGAATAAAAACTAAAAACTCCAGCAATTATAGTAATATTATTAATTTTAGTAGATTTTCTATTTCAGTTAATTTATATTGGCAATAGTGATAATAATTTATTAGGTTTTTAATGATATTTACAATAATAGAGTTAGTTCATATGGTGGAGGATTATTATCATATTATCCTGTTAAATTCTTAATTTATTTATTATCTTATTATGGTTCATTATTGGTAATAATATCAGCTATAATAACAGTTATATTTTTATATTTTAATATTAATCATAGGGAGTTAGTCTTAAGGATTAAACATCATATAGTTAATGCATTTGATAAAAATGAGTATATAGAAGATTCTTTAGATGATTATCAAGAAGAGGATGATATTATCTATGACGAATATAATCGTCTAATGTTAATAGAGAAAAACTCTAATGAGCAAAGATATAATAAAATTAAAGATAAAGATTTAGTTGTTGATATAAGAGAATTCAAAGAAGATGAAGAATTTCTATGATGAGGAAATTATACAACGTCCTTCTAGAAAAACAACCTAAATTAAATAAAGAACATATGTACTGTTGAAGAAGAAACGGTTAATGAAATAGTTTCAGAAGAGTCGTATGACAATTATCAACTTCCACCAGTTACATCTACTTAATAATCCCAGTTAAGAAGCAAACTATACTAAAGGTGATGTAGTAGAAAAATCAAAAATTCTTCAAAAGTACATTTAATAATTTTGGTATTGAGGTTAAGATTGTCAAAGCAATAGTAGGACCATCGATTACACAGTTCCAAATATTACCAACTCCAGGAACTAAGGTTAGTAAGATAGTAAACTTAAGTAATGATATAGCACTAAATCTAGCAGCTAAAGATGTACGTATTGAAGCACCAATTCCCGGTAAATCATTAATAGGTATAGAAATACCTAATACGGTAAATGAGCTAGTAACGATGAAAGAGGTTTTTGTTAATGATGAAGATAATTCACCACTATCTGTTGCATTAGGTAAAGATGTATCAGGTGAATCAATTTTCACTAGAATTGATAAAACTCCTCACTTATTATAGCAGGTTCTACAGGAAGTGGTAAGTCAGTTTGTGTAAATACGATAATTACGAGTATATTATTAAAAAATAAACCAGATAAAGTTAAATTGATAATGATAGATCCTAAGATGGTTGAACTATCAATTTATGATGGTATTCCACACTTACTTACTTCTGTTGTTACAGATCCAGTAAAAGCAGCCGATGTTCTTCATAAAGTTGTTCTTGAAATGGAAAATAGATATAGAGAATTTGCAAAGAGCTAGAGTAAGAAATATGGAAGGTTATAACAAAAATGTGCTAAAAGATCCAGACTATAAAGAACTTCCTTATATAGTAGTTATTATTGATGAGTTAGCTGATTTAATGATGGTATCTTCTAAAGAAGTAGAAGAATCGATTGCTCGAATAGCACAGAAAGCAAGGGCAGCTGGTATACATATGATAATAGCAACTCAAAGGCCATCAGTTGATGTAATTACAGGGAGTTATTAAAAACCAAATATTCCATCAAGAATTGCGTTTGCTGTAAGTTCTAGTATTGATTCAAGAACTATTCTTGATAAATCAGGGTGCAGAAACATTACTAGGTAAAGGTGATATGCTATATTATCAGCTGATTCAAGTAAACCTAGTACGTGTACAAGGAGCATTTCTTATCTGATGAAGAAGTAGAAAAGTTGTTGACTTTGTGAAAGAGTCAGTCTGAAGCACAATATGATCCAAATATGACTCAAGTGAAGTAAGTTCACAAAATGGAGGCACATCAGGGAGAAGATGTAGATCCGTTATATAAAGAGGTACTATTATTTATAGCTAAAACACAAAAAGCTTCAGCTTCATTATTGCAAAGAAGATTTAAAATAGGCTATAATAGAGCAGCTAGAATAATAGATATGCTTGAGGAAGATGGGTATATTGGACCCTGTAGATGGAAGTAAACCAAGAAAAGTATTTTTAGAAAAGAATACGCAGAAGATTATGAATAAAAGTTTACAAAAATAAGTTTTACGTAAAATATATTATGTAAAATCGTAGTTAAAATATATTAGAGGTGAATAAAAGTGATAATAAAATTATTAATAGGATTACTAACTATAGTAATTTTAGCAGTTATTGGATTTATCTGCATATGCTTATCAAAAAGCAACAAGCACTGAATAGTAATAAACCAAAAAGTTGAAAAGAAAAAGAAGATTCTAAAATTAGAAAAATTAATTAAAAGATACAGTTTCTAAATTTGATAAAGAAAATGATTTAAATAAAAAATTGAAATATTTAAATCAATTCTTGATAAAAAGGATGATGTAGCAAAAGAGAACTAAAGATAAAGCTAAAACAGTGAGTATAATGATGCCAATTAAAAACATGCGTGAAAAACTAAATAACGCTGTTAAGGATAAAATTAAAAATGCCTCATTAAATGATGAAGATAAGAAAAATAATGAGAAAGTAGATTCTGTAAAAAAAAGAATTAAATGAATTACAATCTACTCTTGAAAAAAAGAAAAAAATCAGTTTTATTTGAAAAAAGAAGAAGACTATAATTCTATTGTTCAGAGTATTAAAAGATGCGTTAACAGCTCTAGAGACTCCTAAGTCTACAGAATCTAATCAATCTCAACAACAGCAGGAAACACAAGCACAAGCTACTACAGAAACACATGAAGCACCAGCTCCTCAACAACCTGCAAATACATACACACCAAGCTATAGTAATAGTAGTAACTCTTCATAGTTCAAATAGTAGTTCTAATAGTAATACTTCTACTGAGAGTAGTGGATCCAAGTAATCCATCGAATAATACAGCAACTACTGAAACACCAGACTAATAGTGGTTCTACTACAATCCCAGAAGCGCCAGCTACGACAGTACCACCAGCTAGGGTACAGAAACTCCAGGTACTGGTCAATAACACTTTTTGAAAATACAGGATAATTAGATTTATCCTGTATTTTTTATTATAGCAAATTATAGAATATGTTATAATTATTAATGAATTGAATTTATACTTTAAGTTAGAAGGGTAAGTAAAAATAATGAATCTACCAAATAAAATAACATTATTTAGAACAATATTAATACCTGTATTTATACGTATTTTTACTAGTTGATATGGGAGGAAAGTATTTCTATTCTAGGAGGAAGAGATATATCCTTAAATATTTTTATAGCAGCATTAATATTTATATTTGCATCATTTACTGATTTTATTGATGGTTATTTAGCAAGAAAATATAATTTAGTTACAAATATGGGAAATTCTTAGATCCATTAGCTGATAAACTTCTTGTGGTAGTGCATTTATAGTTATGGTTGAATTAGGATTAATGCACAGTTGGATGGTAGTTGTTGTAATTGCGAGAGAATTTGCTGTAACTAGGTCTTAGACTATTAGCTGTTGAAAAAGGGTGAAGTTATACCTGCTGGTATTTTTAGGAAAAACTAAAGACTATTAGTCAATTAATCGCTATAATTCTTATATTATTAGGAAATCCTATTTTTAATACTATAGGGATTTAAACTAGATTATATTCTATTATGGATATCAGTAATTTTAACGATACTATCTGGAATCGAGTATTTTCAAAAATTCATTACATGTATTCAAATAATGTTAGTGATAGGTGGTTCTGCCTATCCCTAGCATTTTTTATTTTTTTGGGAGGTGATTTTTATAAATGAATAAAATATTAAAGAGATGAAGATTTTAAAAGGAAATTTCCCTATAAAACTTGTTGAAACATAATAGAGAATGGGATACATTGGTATGAAGATGAAAAAAATAAAATTTATTAGTCTAAACTAAAAAAATATAAAAGTAAACTTTATATCATATAGGTAGTACAGCCATTCCAAATATATGTTCAAAGGACATAATAGATATAATTTTAGAAATCAATGAAAGTGATGATTTTTGATAGTACAATTGATATACTGATTGTTGAATGGGAACTACGTTGGATAGAGGAGAATAGAGCTTTTTCTAGTTAAAGGATATGGGGAGTGATGGTTTTTAGATAAAGTCTACCATCTTCATGTAAGAATAAAAAGGTGATATTGAAGAAGTTAAGTTTAGAGATATACTTTAATAGAAAATCCAAAAATTAGCAAAAACAATATGAAAGATTAAAATTAGATTTAGAAACAACATATAAGTATGATAGAGAAAGAAATATACTGCTGGTAAAACGAAATTTATAAAGATATTATAAAAGAATATAGTTTACATAAATAATTATATGTAAACTATATTCTTTATTTTCTACTTTTTTTATTGAAGTACTTAAATATTCCTTGAATTGCAACTATTGACCAAACACCTTCAAGTAAAACAAACCCCCATTGTTTTCCAATAAATGCATCTATTCCTAAAATTAGACGCACCAATGGCATTAAGTAATAGATAGTTAAGTGAAGTTGTTTTTAAGTTTTCCTAATTGACTAAATACAAATCCTATAAGTATTAGTAGTGATCCTAAAACTTGAACAATAATACCCATTATTACCTCCATAAAATTTAATAACTTTTATATTTTACCTCAATTGGAGATATAATTCAATACTAATCATCAAGTTTATCAATATTTTTGTTTAATAATCTTTTTTTGATTCATTAATGTAGAGCATTGATGTATCACTGTTAGAATGTCCCATTTGTGTCATAATTATTGGGATATTACCATTTAGTTTTTAAAGCTAGTTTTTGTACCGTAACTGTGTCTTAATTTATGAGGTGACATAGGAACATTAAAAGCATCTGTATATTTCATTACTAATTTTTGAATAGCTCTTATTGATAGTCCTGTTTTGTTTTTACTAATAAATACATAATCTTCTCTATTAAGTTTAAAAAGGTAGGAAGTAATGTATTCATTTAATCTATCTAAAGCAGATTTGGGTAATTATTACTGTGTCAACCTTATTACCTTTTCTTATAACATTAATTTCGCTATTTAGAAAGTCTATGTCTTTTTACTTTTAAATTAGCAAGTTCGTTAACACGAATACCACTCTTTTAAAAAAATAGTGTTAGTATAGCTAAATCCCTGGCTTTGTCTCTTAAGAAAAAAATGATTTACCGTGATTAGACAAAGTCTTTTCATATTCAAACTCAACATACTGTAAGAATTCTTCATCTTGAGAATCTAAAAATATCTTTCTCTGATATTTTCTTTGATCTTGAAGATAATGTTTCTTTTACACGATTAATAGGTATTTTTAAGCATAACATTTCTTTCGAAAATAAGCTTTTCCTTGCTCAGTTTTCACTCTGTTACTGTAAGGAACTTATAAAAGTGATCTCATAGCAGCTTTATAGTTATTTATAGTAGTTTGACTACGGTATTTACCATTAACTTGTTCACGAGATAGACTCTTAAAATAACTTTCCATTTCTTTTTTTGAAATATTTTTCTAATGTAGAAAGACTGACATCTTTTTAATAAGTTCAGCATCAGATATAGTTTCTCTGATAGTCCAATTTAAAAAGTTCTTATAGGTTTCTAAATATCTGTGTAAAGTTAACGGAGATAAATTGTCATAATATGTATCAATAAAATCTTCTATGTAGTCAGGAAACTCTGGAAGTATTTTGTTGATTTTTTTGTTTATAATAATCACGTTGATTCATTGATATTACTACATTCTCCTTAATTTTATAAAATTATACATATAATATGTATTATACGAACAATTATATTATATCATATTTGGCTGGTTCTTTCAATATATGTTTGTCCTCTAATATTTTAATCTTATAATTTTATTATAAAATAGTTATTCATTACTATTAGTTTTTATAGTATTATTGTTTTTAAATTAATCTTTTGTATCAAAATATGATATAGTATATTTTATTTCTAATATTAAAAACTAATTACTGTGTTTTTATTTTCTAGTCCTCTATAAAAAAATATCACCTATTTAAACGCCGTATAAGCGTTCTAAAATTATTTTTGTATAATTATACCAAAAAGAACTAAAAAAACGCTCAGAATTGATTTAAATGCCTATTCTTGGTATTTTTCTCATTTTTTATATTATTTTATTATTAAATTAATCGTAAAAAGCTATCTAAGTTTCCTTAGATAGCTTAAAGTTTATCGCTTTAATTATACACGCTCAACTTTTTCCAGATTTTTAAAAGCTCTAGCAGAAACCCAAACTTTTTTTAGGTTGTCCGTCTACTAAAAATTGTTACTTTTTGTAGATTAGCTTTGAATTTTTCTTTTTATTTGCGTTCATTGCGTGTGAACGAGTATTTCCTGAACGAGCTTTTACGTCCAGTTACGTAACAAACTTTTGCCATGAATTAATCCTCCTTTTTGGAAATAGTTTATTCATAACATTTACTACATACACAAGTAATAATATAACATACCTTAACATAAATATCAAGTAAAAACTTATAATTTATAAAAATTTTCTTTATGCAAACGATGTCATAAATAATATTATAATAAAATGCTATGACAGAAGATACTGTTGTTCCTAGTGTCCAGGTCTTTAAATGTAGTTTTAAAATCTAAATTCAGATATTGTTTAAATAACCAAAAATCCAGGATCATTTCACATGTGAACAGAAACATACTTCCTGCTGTGATGCTTAACATTATAAATACTGGTGAGTAACTTACAGTACCAACTAATGGTTCAACAATAGCAAGTGTTGTTATTGCAGCTATTGTAGCACTACCTAATGATATTCTTAGATATGGCAGCTACTAAGAAACTAATAACTATTGGTGATAGATTAAGACCATTAGTCAGTCTGAACAATTTCATCAGTAACTTTAGAATCAACTAATACTTGTTTTAAACCACCTGCAGCACCATTAATTAGTAATACTACTGCAATTGTTTTAAGAGATTGGCTTAGTAATGGAACAATACTTCTAATTCTTAAATGTTTTGTTATCATTAATTTCAATAATAGCTATTAATAAACTTATTATTAATGCAGTAACTGGATTACTTATAATTGTTAAGATATCTTTTATTGTTTCTGACAAATTAGGTATACCTAAAGCTATTGTAGGAATCGTAATTAAAAAGTACTGGTAATAACATTAATAAGATAGCAAAAAGTAGAACTCATCAGTTTGATTTTTCAATCTTTTAGAAACACTTATATTCTTTTTCTTTAGTATCTGAACTAACTCTTGTTTTGTACTAAATTAGAATTAGTTAATAATAAACCACCAATAAATAGCTGTAGGTATAGCAACTATTAAACCCATAGTAAAATACTTCAGCCATATTTAAGATTGAATGTTTTAGTGATAATACTTGGACTAGGGGTGTGGTGGGAAATAAAGCATGAATAGTTAGAAACCCCTATACTTGCGGGTAAAGGGCTAAATATATTTTATCTAGTTTTAACTCCTTTTGCTACTGCAAGAATAATTGGAATTACTAAAATAAAAAGCTACATCAAAGAATAAAGAAAAAAACTTATACACATTCCAGCTATAAGTAAGCCTAATTGGATTCTCTTAAGTCCAAATACACTAATCATTTTTCTTTTGCAGTAATCTCTACTGCTCCTAATTCTTCTAATATTCTTTACCAAACATTGCTCCTAGACCTAATATTAATGATAAATGTCCTAGAAGAGATCCAGTCCCCTTCTCTATAGAATCTATCAATTTATTAGGGGGAAGTCCTAAAAAAATAAATCCTAGAATAATAGCAACTATTAATATTGATAAAAAAATGGTTCAAAATGTAATTTTGTTATTAAAAAAATATAAGTACACTAATACCAATAAATACTAACAATAATTTATAGGAATAACTTTCCTAAAAAAAAATGCTAATTGAAGAGTATACTATTAATCCTAAGACAATAAATATCTTTATCTAATTTCATTATATTCTCCTTAATTTTTTTCATTAGGTAATTATAACATTATTAATATAGATAAGTAAAGATAAACGTTTTATAAATTATATTTTTTTAAGAGATCGAGCTATTTTTTTCAAATGTTCTAGAATTTCTTATAGTAACAGACTTTATAGAAACTTTCTTTTATTAAATACTTATGATATGAAGTTTTTAAAGTAACTTGTTTCGTTGTATTTACCCCAGAACACGGCATATTTACCAAAATGAACATCTTCATCTTGTAGAGGCATTTGTTCTATACGAGCTTTTCATAATGAATAGTCTATTTCATCTGTATAAAATAATACATCTTTTCTATAAAATCGTTAAACCACCAACTAGGTAAGTTTTCAAGTTCCTCAAGATATTCACTCTGACTAAGTATTACTTTATTAATTTTTAAATGGATATAGTATTTCAATATCTTTTGATATGTTTTGATTTAACAGTATCTATGCTATCAGTAGTATCAAATATTATATTTGCCACTATTTATATATGAAATAACATTGGTCATATCCTAAATGTGAAATCATCATCTTTTAAATCAGCCATAGAGACTTTATTCTTTACCACCGACATTGATTCCACGAAGTAAAAAGTACGTATTTCATTAGTTTTCTCCTTTTATAAAAAACTCTCTATCATCGAAAATAATAGAGAGTTTTTATTATTATTCTTAAATTATGCTCTTGATACGTAAGAACCTTCAGCAGTATTGATAACTAATACATCTCCTTCTTTAACGAATAGAGGTACTTGTAAAGTGTATCCAGTTTCAACTGTAGCAGCTTTAGTAGCTCCTTGTGCAGTATCACCTTTAACACCAGGTTCTGTTTCAGTTACAGTAAGTTCTACTGTTGTTGGTAAGTCAATTCCTAAGATTTCATCACCAAACATTAAGATTGAAACTTCCATGTTTTCTTTTAAGAAGTTTAATTCATATTCTAATTGTGCTTCAGGTACTTCGATTTGCTCGTAAGTAGCGTTATCCATAAATACATAAGCTTCACCAGTTGAGTAAAGGTATGACATTTTTTGGTTGTTAATTTGAGCTTTTGCAACTTTTTCACCAGCTCTGAAAGTTTTATCGTTAACAGCACCAGTACGCATATTTCTTAATTTAGAACGTACGAATGCAGCTCCTTTACCAGGTTTAACGTGTTGGAATTCCATTACTTTCCAAATGTTTCCATCAACTTCGATAGTAACTCCAGTTTTAAAATCATTAACTGATATCATTATTGTATTTCTCCTTTAAATTGTATTAATATTATTATAAATAAAAATTTTTTTAAAATCAAGGTAAAAACTCATTAATTTTTAGTGTAATTTTATACAAAGATCTATAATAAATACATTTTTAGGTTTACATAAATAAATTTATGTAAACTAAAAGTTATTTACTTTTCTTTTTACAGCTTTCTACCATGTAGATTCTATTACCCTTTTTTTAATAAACTTTATCTTCATACTCAGTATGAACATTCTCTTCTTCATATACACTATTAGTTAAATCTAAACGAAAGTCTATTAAAAGTAAATCCATATTTAGCATAGCTCATTAAACTGTATTCAAATAAACCTTGGTTGTCAGTTTTTTGAACTATTGTTTTGTTTCCATTTAAAAATAGCTTTCGTAACGAGCTAAAAACGTATGGAATGTTAAGCGTCTTTTTCTCATGTCTTGTTTTTAGGCCATGGATCAGAGAAGTTTAGATATAATCGATCAACTTCACCTTCAGCAAAATACTCTAGAAGATCTTCAGCATTTCCTGAGATAAGCTTTAAGTTTTCTCTATGAGTTTCTTCAACTTTATCTAATAGAAATGTTAAGACAGTTGGTTGTGCCTCCATAGCTATAAAGTTAATTTCTGGGTGTTTTTCAGCAAGTGTATGAATAAACTTACCTTTTCCACTTCCTATTTCTAAGTGTATTGGATTATCATTTCCAAAAATTTCTTTCCATTTTCCTTTATTATCCTTAGGTTGTAAAAAAATACAACTGGACTATTCTCTAGACGCTCTCTAGCATCTGCTCTATTTCGAACTCTCATTCATGCACCTTTCTATTTTTAATTCTATTGTTTTTATTAAATAATTGTTTGTTTTCTAATACTTTTATCTTTTTGAACCTAATACACAAGTATATGCTTTAGATTTGATATTTTCAAATTCTGTTGCTAATTTTTCTTAAATCTTCTACTGTTGTATTCTTTTATTTCATTTACAAGTTTATCATAAACTTCAAATGGAGAATTAGTGATGTATTTGTTTAATGAATATGCAGCTTGCGCACTTGGTGACATTAGAACATCTAATGAATTTAGTGTACCTATAATATATTTATTAAGATCTTTTTTCATCAGCATCAATATTAGCTACGTAGTTGTTAATATTATAATATATCTCTAGAGTTTCTGTTAAGTTTGGATCACGATATGACCATAAATTAAAAATCACCAAAAAGCATTAAATATCACTCCAGAACCATAGGCTCCATTTTTTTCACACGGACATTATTCCATAAATAATCTAAAGCTTAAGATATGTCTTAGTACTAAGTGTGTACCAGTGTAATCATTTATATTATAACCCGCACCAACGTATTGAACTAGTGAATCAAAGTAAAAACCTTCAGAATAACCTTGTTCTTCTAATTTAATTTCAAGACCCTTTTTGTTTATCTAATTCACTAGGGTATTTAGCTAAATATGAAGATATAGTTTCTTTGAAGTTAGTATATTCTTCTTTATTACCGACAAAGTTAACTAATAATCTAGCTTGATTAAAAATTAGACTTGTAACAGTGTATAACTGTTCTTTAATTTTATCACTATTTTGCTCATAGTTGTTTACTAATTCACTTATAAACAAGTAGAAATCATATTCTCCATGATATGAAGCAAGTTTACTTTGAGGATTATAGAAACCACTAATACGACGTGCTACAAAAAGCATGTCCAGAATTTTTTTAAATCTACTTTCTAGCATTAACTTAATTTCTAAGAGAACATTGTATAGTGCTTCTTTATCTTCAAAAATCTGCATAAAGTGTAGTTTCATCTAAAAATCTTAGCTAGTTCTCCAGCTTTTTTTCTACTAAATTCTTAGCACTGATTATGAAATTTCACTTCACATTCTTCACTCTTATGTTTTCTAAAAACATCTACATAAGAACTAATACCACCAAGATTTGCACCTATTTCTTTTTATTACTTCAGCTTCAGTTTTATTTTTTTGTATTAAAGTTAAATAATAAATATGATAATACTGATGCATATTGTAACTGTTCAACTTCAAAATCACTTATGTCAAATAGTAATTTAGAATATGAAATACCATTAGTCACAGTATCATAGTGTGAAAAATTTTATACCTTTGTATTCTTCAAAGAATGTTTCTTCAAATGGATTTTTTTAGCTCTACTTCTTTAGCATTGACACTTTTTAATTTTTTTCTAAATCTTCTTTTTTTATCGGTACTATTTTTGCCATTCCTGTAAAGACTTAGTGTTTTTAACAATGCTTTCTAATTCAGTTTCTGATAAAGTAGCTTTATATTCAACTAAATCTTTTTCCTTATTTTTCTTTTTCTAATGTCGGAATTAAGTGTAATATAGCTTGTTTATTATTTTCAATTAGAAACTGTTTAGCAAGAGTTTCGTATTGTTTATTAACGCAATTTTTCTTGTAAATGAGAAATTACGTTGTCTAAATCAAATGCATCTAATATATTATCTTCGCTATATAACCATGTTCTTAATAATCTAATAGCATAAGATACACCCTTAGGTGACGAAGTTTTTATTAATCTCTTCCTTGATAGAAAAGTTCTTTTTGTTAATTGAAGCTTGAACTTGCTCATAATCAAAGCCTTTATCAATAATACCTTTTTAATAAAGATTTATATTCTGCATCAAGACTTTCTAATTTATCATCGCTTACGTATTTAAAGATAATTGAGTATACAGTTTCTTTTACGATCTTTTTGAACGTAACTATATACATCTTCACAAATATTGTTATCAATGAAATATTTTCTAAATTCTGTATTACTACTTCCAAGAAGAATATCATCTATTATATCGATATTCTCGATTTTTACTAAACTCATTACTATCACCAAGAATATAGTTATAAGCTACATAAGCTTTTATCTTTTACATCTTCATTAAAATATGTACGCTTTAACAATATCCGTAGTAAAGTTTTCTTGACGTGATAAGTTATAATCGCTATAGTCTTTATAGTCGTAATTATTTAGATAACTATCAATATGATTCAGATACTGTTCAACATTTAAATCACCATATAAAAAGATATAGCTGTTGCTTGGGTGATAGTTATAATTATAAGTTTCTAAAAAAATTCTTCTTGTGTAAATCGAAGGGATAGCTTCTGGTTTTCCTCCAGAAGAATATTTATAAGAAGTATCACTAAATAGATGTTCCGTTACATATTGATCTAGTACTTCATCTACTGATGAATATGCACCTTTCATTTCATTGTAAACAACACCTTTATATATTAGTTCATCTTCTTTATCTTCAAGATGATAGTGCCATCCTTCTTGAGCAAGTATATTTGGATTATTTTTTAGATTTGGATTAAATACTGCATCTAAGTATATATCCATCAATATTTCTAAGTCTTTTTCATTTTTTTAGACGATACTGGATACATAGTTTTATCAGGAAATGTCATTGCATTTAAAAATGTATTAAAAAGAACCTTTAAGTAGTTCTACAAAAAGGTTCTTTTTACTGGATATTTCGCTGAACCACATAAAACAGAATGTTCTAAAATATGAAAAAAATACCATTATCATTATAAGGAATAGTTTTAAAAACTAATGCTAAAACTTTTTATTTATATCATCATTTTTCAAAAGAAAACTAATCTAGCACGAGTTTTTTTGTATGCTCATAAAGATAAGCATTTGTATTTATATTTTTTTAGATATTTCTTTTCTATAAGTTCAAATGTCATATTATTTAATTATTATAGTAGATTACATTTTTAGTAATGTAAGAACGTCATAACCTTGTAGTTTGTCCATACCGTTTAGACCATCTAATTCGATTAAGAACGCAATACCTACTACGATTCCTCCTAATTCTTCTACTAATTTAATAGTTGCTTCAATTGTTCCACCTGTAGCTAATAAAGTCATCAGTGATTAGAACACGTTGACCTGGTTTAATTGCATCTTTGTGCATTGTTAAAGTGTTACTTCCGTATTCTAAATCATATTCGTATGAAATAACTTCACGTGGTAATTTATTAGGTTTTCTTACAGGAACGAACCCTATACCTAGTGAGTAAGATACAGGACATCCAATAATGAAACCACGAGCTTCTGGTCCTACTACTACATCAACTTGTTTTTCTTTTGCATAGTTTACAATTTGATCTGTAGCGTATTTATACGCTTCTCCATCTGCCATTAAAGTAGTAATATCTTTAAAGCTAATTCCTTCTTTTGGCCAATTTTGGTACGATTGAAATGTATTTTTCTAAATTCATTTATATTTATTTTTCTCCTAAATGTTTTCTTAACTCAATTATTATACTATAAAATAAGAAAATAAGCAATTTTATAATACTATATGGGGCGATTATATATAATCTGTGAAAGCGAAAATCGTTTAAATACTAATCTTTGTTTAATTTTTACAATTTAGCAATCGATTAGGGATTTTTTAGCTTTTAGATCAAATATTACTTAGAATATATGTAAAATATATTTAACTTATGGAGGTTAAATTATGAAATTTTACATTTACAGATTCAGCAATTGAATATATATATAAAAACTAGATAATAAATGTACATGAAAAGTACATATGATATTATTATTGATTATTCAGATGGAAATAGTCCTTATACAGATAATGTAAATGGCTGTCACTGTCAAGTATATGATAAATATAGAATATTAATAGTTTCTAAAAAGATGACACGAATATTAAATGGAATAAATATGATAAACAAAGTCAAATCAAATCTTGGAACTGTTTATTATCCATCTTATTACGAAAGTGATGTTTGATCAAGATAATAAAGTTTGATTACTAGTGAAACAAATTTTTACTTTATATTTAAAAAAAGTGAAGCGGGAATAATTACAGAACAAGTTCAAGTAATTATTAAAATTATAATTTAAGTTTAATTTTTAATAAACTTTGCTAATATATTTCTATTATTAATAATGAAAGGAGAATATTTTGAAATCTTTTTCTAAATAGTAGAAAATTAACATTTATTCTATTTCTTTTGTGTATTTATTCATACTTTCATGGGTAATCATTGCTAAAAATGGATTGGAATTTACTTAAAAAGTAGTAATCTTTCTTGGATAAATCATCCACGAGTACTACTTCATCCAGGGAATAACTTGGAGAAATCAATTAACTTTAGTACCATATAGATGGAAATCTTCGATATTTGTGGAAGTCTTGTTAAATATTCTTTTCTTTATACCATTTTAGTTTCTACATAAAGATGTTATATCCCTAAATCTTCAGGGTTTTAAGAGCAATAATTTTAGGCTTTTATATTAAGTTTAATTTATGAATCAACTACAATATGTCTGACTATTGGGTTTTCCTGACATAACAGATTTAATTGATAATACTTTAGGGACGATTATTGGAGTAATTATTATCAATATTATTTCAGTAATCTTTCAGAGAAAAATTAAGAATTTATATGAATGTTATATTAATACTTTTTTCTGGATATATTATTTATGAAATTCTATATCTAATAATTTAAAAATACATAAAAACGATAGTATTAACTAATCATTAAATATCGATCGTTTATTATTTTATTATTATGAATAGTAAATTATATTTACTATCTTTTTCTTCTAAATCCTAATGCAGCTAGTAATACTCCTAGTAATCCTAATAATGCAGCTCCCTACACTATTTCTCAGTTAGACCAGTTTTAGGTAGTATATTGTTAAATCTTTGTGAGGAATTTTGCTTTTTCATCTTTTTTTCGTAATCATTAGTTTAATCTGTATGGATATCTTTCAGCTTCTTTAGAAACAATAGTATATGTGCTAAAGTGATCTGTATAGAATGTTAGTTTTTCCATCACTGTAAGTACTTTGAACTTTTCTCTAATTTATCACCATTTACATAGTATACTTCTAATGTTTCATTATCATTAGCTAGTACAGCTACTGTAACTGCTCTAGTTTCTCCGTCTTTTATTTATTACATTACCATTATCATCTGTGAAGAATAAAGTCTAAAAGTTTTAACAACATTTAGTTTCTCATCAAGATTTTTAACTAATTCTTTTACTTCGTTTACTTTTTGTTCGTTAGAATTTTGAGCAACAAAGTGAATACCAGTAACATCTTTAGCCTTGAATTTTACAGTTACTTCTTCATCTCCAGGTAATTTAGCAACAAGAGTATCAGTTACATTCTTCTTCTCCTCTACTGAAGATTGTATTTGGTTGTTCAGGTGTCACTTGAGGTTTTTCTTCAGGTTTAGGTTGTTCAGAAGGTGTTGTTTGTGGTTTCTCCTCTGGTTTTTGGCTGTTCAGGTGTTACTTGTGGTTTTTCCTCAACTTTTGGTTCTTCTTTCTTAACATCAGCCTCAACTGTCGTTACAAGTTCAACTAATTTATCGTCGATATTTGTAGCATTTTTTTCGAATAAAGTTTTAGTAACTCTATATTTATCTCCTGCTTTCATATCATTATCAGTAATTTCTGATTTTTCTATCATCTTCGTTAGAAACACTTGTTGAACTAAGTTCTTTAACTTCATTACCACGGATACGTTCTACTTTAGTAACAATATACCAGTTACGACCATAGTCATCACTCTTAAGTAGTTCGGCCATAGGTTTTGTTTGTTTACTTAGGAATTCTTTGTATTTATCTAAACCTTGTAAGATACCTTCTCCACCGTAAAACTCAGAACGTCCTCTATACCAGTGTAGAAGATTTAGAATTGTTAATTTTTCATCTTTTAGGTTGAATAGTGATCTTATTATCTTTTTGCAACAACATTTAATTCGATAGCTTGTTTTTGAGGATAGTAACCTTGTGTTACTTCAGGAGAGATTCCTAATAGTTTTGTGTCAGAATCATTATACGGTAATGTTGCTGGTAAATTGTTATTAGCAATATCAAGAATATGTAGACTACCATTTGCTTTAATTAATTCTAATGGTATATTACTAATTTGGTTGTTACTAATCTTACAGTTGCTTTATTTTTAGCTAGAGTTTTTCCATAAATCATCAGATAAACTAGAAATATGGTTGTTATTTAGAGCTAAAGTATTTAATTTAGTGAAATTAACTCCATTTTCTGGAAGTGATGTTAATTTGTTGTTAGCTGCATATAACTGTGTTAAAGAAGTTAAATTAGCAACACTGTCAGGAAGTTTAGTAAGTTCATTGTCAGTTACAGATAAGAATGTTAAACCTGTATTATTTTTAAATAAATCATTTGGAAGTGAAACAATTTTATTATTTGATAAACTTACTGTTTTTAGCTTTTTATTGTTAGCAAATACATTCGCTGGTAATGTTGATAGCCATGATTGACTGAACTCAACAGATTCTAATTCAGAGTTATTTGCAAATAAACCTTCTGGGTATATTACCTAAGTTGTTAGAAGATAAGTTCACAGTTTTTAATTTTTTGTTATTAGCGAATAGGTTCTCAGGTAGTTTAGTAACACCATTTCCTCCTAAGTTAATGCGCTCAATATTTACTGCATTTTTGAATAAATCTTCAGGTAATTCACCGAAATTGTTACTATCAGATGAGAATGATTTAACACCAGGTCCCATGTGTTTTAGTAAATCAAGATTGTAAATAGCCCCTTTATCAACTTTTCCATCAATTTCTAATGACCCAATATTAATATCACCAGTGAAGTTTTTTAATTCATCTTCAGTTACTTTACCATCGTTATTAGCATCTACCCCATTAGCTATTAATTTCTTCTGAAGTAAGTCATCGCTTTTCTTACGTTCTTCATTATTTTTCTCTACTAATTCAAATCCATTCCAGCCTTTTTTAATTTCAGGTTTAAATTTCAATTTAACAGTAGTATATTTGTCGAAGTTTCCTTTATCACTTTCTAAAGAGCCCATATAAGAAACTATAACACCACCTAAATGTACTTGGTCTAGATCTTCAACCGGAAGTGTAAATAACGCTCTGTCGTATTGTCCCGCTGAGTTCTTCTCACCAAAGTTTTTCTTTTCACACCTGATTCCCATTTACCTTTTATTTTTGAATAGCAAAAATCATATAATCCGTGAGCAAATAAAGTGTTTAACATTGTTATACTCATTTTCCCATCTTTGACTACTAATTTTACATTTTTATCAAAGAATCCTTCTAACATTGAAGTTCCTTGTCTTCCATCAGCGTATAAAGCGTTAAATCCTAAAGTATATTCACCATCTTCTAATTTATCAGTAAGTGAATAAGTTTTTTCTTCTTGTTTTTCAGGAGTTTTTTCTGGTGTTGGTTTTTCTTCAACTACTTTATTACCAGTAGTATATGCTTTTACTTTCGCTACCGTCATTTGCTTTAAATACAATTGTATTATCTCCATCAAAGTTCCAAGCTTTAAATGCTTTAAGACTTTCTCCACCATCATCGAAAGTAACTATTTGATCTTTCCAGTTTTTACTGAATAGTGATTTATCAAATGATTTTCCGTTAATAATTACTTCTTTAGTATTTTTAAGAACATCTTCCGCTTTAAATCCATCAACAAGTGTAATATTTAATTCATCAGCATAGCTATTTTTTTCTACTTTAGAAACTAAATCTTTTTGAGCATATGATGCGCTAGTTGCTGGCGTATCTTGTTTTGGTTCTGCAGGTTGTGCATCTTCTTTTTTATCAGTTGCCATGCTGGATATGAAATTATAGTTCCATCAACAAGTTTAACTTCTAGTTTATTGTCTGAATCTTTTAAAGCTTTAACTAAGTCTTCATTAAAAGATTCTAATTCCAAGATATTTTGAAGTTTCTACTTTATCTTTAAAGACATCTTTATTTACAGTTGTACCATTTAGAGTCACACTAGCTATTTCATCAACAAAATTATCATAAACAGATGTGTCAGATAACTCTAAAGTTAAGTGTTTTTCATCTTTCCAGTTTTTACCTTGATCTAATTTTAGAAATAGTATATTTAGCATTTTGAAGCTGGTTTGTTAGAATCGGTTTCAGTATCTTTTGATGGTGTAGGTGTTTCATTACTTGGTTCTACATAACCAGTATCCTCATATGTTGTTTTAGAACCATCTTCAAATGTAAACTCAATTTTGTGCTTTATCTTGTTTTTTGTAATGTTCAGTAATAGCTTTATCTGCAGCAGTAACTTGACCATCGTAAAGTTTATAATATTTACTATTTGTATTTTTGTTTATCGAAATCCGAAAATCTTTTCCATCTACTGTAAGTTTAGTTACTTTTTGACCAGTAGTTTTTTATAAAGATCAGAACCTTCCAAGAAGAAGATTAGAGAATCGTTATCTATTTGTGGTTCTAAAAATTTTTAGACCTTCACTAATTAATTTTGGTTTTAGCGGTTGGATCTACATATCCCTTTATCTTCATATACAGCTTTTTGAACCATCTTTAAAAATAAATTCAATTTTGTGTTTATTTTGTTTATTATAATGATCTAGTTATTTCATTTATTATTAACATAAATAACACTATCAAATAAAGAATAGTTTTTGAAGAAGATGCTTCACTATTAAATCCGAAATCTTTTCCATCTATTAATAATTTATCAATTTTTATTCCAGTATCTCTTAAATAAAGTATCTGAGTATCTTGACCTTCAACAGTAATTTCTAATGATCCACTTGCTCCAATTTCTGGTTCGTATACTTTTAAAAACCTGTGCTTTGTTGATCTTGTGCATAAACTACATTAGAATCAAGATTTAATTTTAGAATAATTGAAATCTACTGAACCTATACTTAAACAGATAGGTACTGCTAATCCAATAATTAATTTATTGTTATATTTTTATTCATGTTGTTCCTCCATTAAAAACAATGATAATCAATATCGATTAATTATAATCGTATTATACTACAACAGGATAAAAGATACAAGTGAAAACGTTAAAAATATTGAGATGATAATCTTATGAATTTCAGTATATGAAAATGCTGAATTCATAGGATTATCACCTAATAAATTTCGTTCATAAAATTTGTCACAATGAAAAATAATTAATATAAATAGTTAAAATCTTTTTAGTGATTAAATTATAATGAGTCTCAATATCTTCGGGAACTGTAGCATATCCTCTTAGATCATAGTATTCTCCATCCTTTTTCCATAACTGCTAGTTGGATATGATTCAATCCCTAAATTCAGAGTTTTTTTATAAAGTCTGGGATGAATAGGATTAGAATTTTTAAATGCAATAGTTAATTTTAAAAGCAAAGATCATAACTATCTAGTCCATATTTTTCACTTAATTCTACATATGTTTGAACATCACTAAGACTTTTTCCTTCAATAAAAATTTACATTGAACGTCATATGCAAAGTGTAATATTTGTGAATTAGGATTAGCTCTTTTACAACATCCATAGCAATTGCAGGATGGACAGAGTTTAGTACCATTTCACCTTCTTCAAGTACTTTCGTTATATTTTTTTCTCCAAATTCTACATTATACATTTCAGATATCTTTTTATTTCCTTCCTGGAAAATATCCATATTCTTTTGATTCTTTTTACTATTATCTCCAATGAATAATCCACCAGAAATTATTTCAATTTCTACATCTGATATGATTCTCATAAAAACTTTAGTGAAATATTTTTATCGAAATCCATAACACCAACCACAGTATGCATCCCAAAAAGTATAAAATTTTCATTATAAATCTCCTTCTAATTTATATTAAACTTCAAGTATTTTTATTGATATTAGCTAATACTTTTCTTTTTAAAAGTAAAGTTTTCAACTTCAAATATTTTTTCCATTCTTATAAAACTTGATGATTTTTTTCAAATCAACAGTTTTTATAATCTGGATTAAAGTATTATAGTATTATTTACAAAAGTTAATTAACTCTAGTTCTTTAAAAATTTGAACCATAATTTTTAAACTATCTACATTTGTTTTTAATATCGTTAGTAATTTATCTAATTGTTGAGCTACATTTATTTGTTTATTATTTGTTGAAAGTATTAGATTAAATAATTTAATTAATCTATTTTTTTATCAATAAGATATACATCAGATAAAACTTGTTTCTCTTCACATATTAAAAACACTTTTTAGGGTTTTTAGATTTATTATTTTGTATAGATATTCTTTAGATGTGGGTATATCTAGTAAATAAATATATTCAAAATTCTAGTCTATTAAGCTGTCTAAATCTTTATATTGATAAAAATTATTATCTTTATCACTCTTTTATGTTTAGAAAGTTTTTAAACTAATTTCTTTATCAATATTTTGCAAATATCATAGTTTATGAATCTCAAATCTTCAAATAAAAATTCTTTAATATTTATATCGATAATATGAGCCTGTAATTTTTGATACGATCCATTAAAGTTATTTCTTTATCTATATTACATAACAAAGTCAATAATGTCGTTTTTCTCAACTTTATCGAATGTTGACAATATCTTTAAAAACTGATACATGTCTAAATTTCCAACTTCATCTGCTATTGTTAAGTCTCAGATATTGTTTTTCAGAACCAAAGTATGTTTTTATTAAGAACCATTGCATTTTCTATTAATACAATAGGTTTTTCAAAATCCATACCATAAGGTTTTAAAGCACGTCTAATGAATTTAGAAAACTGATAACTAATATCTTCTAGTGAAGTGACTATATCAATCTTCTTATTTAGATTTTTAATTCATTATGTTTGTTTTAAATTCTTCAAAATTCATTATCTAAAAATTCTTCAATTTTATCAAAATTTGATCGTATCAAAGAGAAACCGGCAGCTAATGTATGACCTACCGAATGCTAATGAATAAATCAGATATTTTTGTTCATTGCTACATAGATATTAAAATCAAAAATACTTCTTGCAGAGCCCTTAAGAATACCCTTCTTTTTTTCGTTCATAATAAAACACTGGTCTTTTGGTATTTTTCAACAATATTAGATGCTACTATACCTAGTACTCCTTCGTGGTATTCACCAGAAACCATAATAACATTCTTTTTCGTTTATCTGAATTTTTCAATTTTACTTATTACATCTTTTACTATATCTTCGGTAACTTGTTTTCGTTGTATATTATATTGTTCAATCTGTTCAGCTAAAGCTTTTGCTGCTACTGGGTCTTCTGCCATTAAGAAAGTTAATCCTAATTTAGCACTATCCATTCTACCTATTGAATTTAATTTAGGTGCTATATAAAAACCTACAGTTTGTTCATCAATTTTTGTATCTGTACCTGATAATTCAAGTAACATCTTAAGACCTATTCGTGGATCCTCATTTATTAATTCTAGTCCCTGTTTTACAAATATTCTATTTTCATCTGTAATTGATACCATATCAGCTATTGTACCGATCGCAACTAAATCTAATAAAAAATCAGGGAAAATTTCTAATAATGCGTGTGCTAGTTTAAATGCAACGCCGACTCCTGCTAATTTCTTAAATGGATAGTTCCTTCTGGATGTTCCGGATGAATTATAGCATATGCATTAGGTATAGTATCTTGAATTTTATGGTGATCTGTTATAATTACATCACAACCTAATTCATTTGCTAAATCAATTTCCTCTACACCTGCAATTCCATTGTCTACTGTAATAATTAGCGTTATTCCTGAATTAATAATCTTTGTAAAAGCCTCTTTATTTGGTCCGTATCCTTCTTCAAAACGATTTGGAATATATGATGATACATTAGCTCCCATAGAGATTAACGTCTCTACTAATAATACTGTTGATGTAATTCCATCAGCATCATAATCTCCATAGACAAGAATTTTTTCTTCGTTATCTATGGCTTCATTTAATTCTATCTACAGCTCTTTTCATATCATATATTAAAAATGGATCGTAACCCTTCTTCATATTCATCTGAAAAATACTTTTTAACGGAAAGTCATATCTGTAATATTTCTTGCATTTAATACTTTTAGCAATATTTTTAGAGATACTATATGATTTCTAATTCTTTAATAAAATTTTTCATCATAATTTGGATATATCCAGTTATATTTTATGCCCATTTTTTCACCCTCTTTTCTTCAAAAAGTTATCACTTTATTCCATTTTTATCTTCAATTTTTCCTTAGTAAATAATAATTTTTCTGTTCTTTCATATTTTTTAGCTAAACTTTTTATATTTTTGATACCAATAAAAACTAGCAGCTATTATTCCCATAAAAGAAACATACGAAGAATAGTATTGTTAAAGGTAATTTAACAGTAAAAAAATATAAATGATACTGGTACTGAATTGTAGTTCATGATGAAAAATGTAATTATTGATACGAACACAATTACAATACCAAAAACTTTATACGGTAATTTATTATCCATTATTTCACCTCTCTTACCATGTTAGCAAATTGTTCTTCGTTAATTACTTCGATTCCTAATTGTTCGGCCTTAGCGAGTTTAGAACCTGCTTTCTCACCGGCAATTACTAGATTAGTTTTTGGAGTGACACTCCCAGTAACTTTTGCTCCATTTTTTCTAAAGAAATTCTTTTGCTTCATTTCTTGTTAATTCAACAAGTTTACCAGTTAAGACGACTGTTTTCCCTGAGAAAATATTATCAGAGTTGACTGCAGTAACTTCATATTGAGGATTCATTCCAACGCTAATCAAATCATTTATAAATTGGATGTTATTGTCATCTGATAAATAATCTAAAAATAGATTCTGCTGTAATTTGTCCTACATCATCAAGATTAATAAGTTCTTCTAATGTTGCATTCATAAAATTAGAAAGGTTCAAATATTTTTCTGCAAGTATCTTTCCTGCTTTTTCCCAACATTTAGTATTCCAAGTGCAAAGATTACTTTATCAAGTGAGCTTTCTTTTGATTTCTCAATGGCGTTTAATAAATTGTCTACAGACTTTTCTCCCATACTCTCTAAATGAAATTAATCTAGCTCTATCCAAGGAGATATAAAGTCGATGGTATGCGCGATGATACCTTTATCATATAAAGTCGCTACCACTTTATCACCAAGTCCTTCGATATTTAGCGCTTCTCTTGAGGCAAAATGGATTATCCTTCTAATATTTTGCTCAGGGCAATTTGGATTTTTACATCTTGTAAAAGGATCGTTTTCTCTTTCATGTAAGTTTCTTGATGGCAAGATGGACAAGTTGATGGCATTTGATATTTTGTAGTTCCTTCAGTTCGCAATTCTTTAACTACACGAACTACTTTAGGAATAATCTCGCCTGCTTTTTTTACTACGACCATATCTCCAATATGAATATCAAGTTCGTCAATAATATCTTTATTATGTAAAGATGCTTTAGATACTGTAGAACCAGAAATTACGATTGGGTCTAAAATTGCAACAGGTGTAATTATCCCTGTTCTACCTACACTAAGTTCTACATCTAATAATTTAGTAGCGAGTTCTTCTTCAGGAAACTTGTATGCCGTAGCCCATCGTGGGCTCTTTTGTGTATATCCTACTTCTTCTTGAGTTCTATAAGAATTAACTTTTATTACAATTCCATCGATATCATAAGGTAAATTTTGTTTTGTGTTTCTGTCCAGTAATTAATATACTCAATTACTCCATCAATGTTTTTACAAAGTTTGAAATTAGGATTTACAGGAAGTTCATATTCCTTGCTGTGTTTAATGCATTTTCTTGGAAACAATGCTATCATCGCCTACTATTGAATAAATAAAAGCTGATAATCTTCTTTTTGCTGTTATTTTTAGAATCAATTGTCTTAAAAGATCCTGCTGCATTACGAGGATTAGCAAATAATACCTCATTATTTTTCCTCACGTTCTTTATTTAGAATATTAAAAAGATTTCTTTTGGAAGATAAACTTCTCCCCTAACCTCAAATGATCTATTATCTTTTCAAAAACTTTTCGGAATAGAAAAATAGTTTTTTTATATTTTTCAGTATACATCTTCACCAATAGTTCCATCTCCACGAGTAGCAGCACTAACTAATTTACCATTCTCATAGTTAATAGAAATTGCAAGACCATCTATTTTTTAATTCACATATGTACTCAATATTTTTCCCTAGGAACCAATTTTGACACTCTAGCATCAAAATTCTTTTAAATCCTCTGTAGAAAATGTATTTGATAAACTTAACATCGCACTTTATGGGTAATTTTTTCAAACTCATCAAGTACTCTGTCCCCTACTCTTTGTGTGAGGGGAATTTTCTAATATTAACTCAGGATATTTTTCTTCTAATTTCTCTAATTGTTTATATAAAGTATCATACTCAGTATCAGTTATTTGCGGATTATCTTCAACATAATAGTCATATGAATATTTGTTAAGTAGTGAAACTAGTTTTTAAAAATTTCTTCTTGAATTTGTTTCATAATATATTAATCCTTTCTAGTCAGATTAGCATACTCAATTAATAAAGTTTTTATACCAACCTCACTAAATTCAACTTTTTACACTGTCCTTAGATATGTCTAAGACTTTACCTTCTCCAAATTTCTTATGGAGCACAGTGTCACCTACACCATAATTTGTACTAACTGAAGACTTAGGTTTCTCTGAAATTTTAATTTTTGGACTAAGTTTGCTAATAAACTTATTAGCTTGCTCTATATTTGAATCAGTACTTTCAAAACTTCCTCCAAATGAAGATTCAAAAATGCATTAGTCTGTTAGGAACTTCATCTAAGAATCTAGAACGTTTATTCATTTTAATAGAACCAAATTGCATTCGTCTATTTGCATAAGACATAAATAATCTTTCTTTTGCACGAGTAATAGCAACATAGGCTAATCGACGCTCTTCTTCCATTTTATTTTTCTCATCAGCACTACTCTCAGCATCTCTGATAGATGGGAATAAATTCTCCTCTAACCCCATTATAAAGACTACTTTATACTCTAATCCTTTTGAAGCATGAACTGTCGATAGTACTACTGCATCTTCTTGGTTTTCATCATCAGAATCAGAAGTTAATGACATTTCAGAAATGAAATCAATAAGACTATCATTCATACTAGAGAAATTGTTTAGCTGAAGATACTAACTCAGAAATATTTTTCAATTCTACTTTCTGCATAAGGATCATTAGATTCTTTTAACATAGTTTTCATATCCCTGAATCTTTATAAATTCCAATAATTAACTCATCTATTGAGTACTTTTCTACTTCTGAATATTTTTTTCAATTAGATTTAGTCAGTAATTTGATGTTAGTTACTATTTTTTAGAGACTCCTATTGCTTCGATACTCTTTTAAAGCTTCGAATAAAGAAATACCGTATTGCTCTGCATACTTATCAATTTTATCCATTGAACTAGCACCAACACCTCTTTTTGGTACATTAATAATTCTTCTTAAACTAAATTCGTCAGCTCTATTAACAATAACGTTTAAATAAGCAAGTAAATCACGTACCTCTTGACGTTGTAAGAATTTTAGAGAACCAATTAATTTATATGGTATTCCGAAAGATAAACATGAATTCTCCATTTGACGTGATAGGTAGTTAGCTCGATATAAAATTGCAATATCTTTATAATTGATACCTTCTTTTTCAATTCGAGTATTTTTTTAGCAATATCATCTGTTTCATCTTTATCATTAGAAGCAGCGTAAACAGATATTTTGCCTCCACCTTTATTTTCAGACCACAATGCTTTTTCTTTTCTATCAGTATTATTTTTAATTACCGCATTAGCGGCATCAAAAATTGTTGAATTAGAACGGTAGTTCTGATCGAGGAACACTAGTTCAACATCGTCAAAATCTTTTTCAAAGTTTATTATGTTATCACTACATGCACCACGCCAGCTATAAATACTTTGATCATCATCACCAACAACACATACATTTTTATGAACAGCGGATAACATCTTAATTAATCTATATTGAATAACGTTTGTATCTTGATACTCATCAACATGAATATACTGAAATTGATTTTTGGTAAATCGCTAAAATTTCAGGAAATTTTTTTAAATAATACAATAGTTTTTAAGCATTAAGTCATCAAAAGTCTAAAACACTATTTTTCTTTAAATAACTTTGGTAGTGTGCATAAATTTCTGCTACATTTTTCATGAACCCAAAACGAGATTGTTCTCTCTCATACAGAGACTAAACTATTCTTTGCATTTGAAATTATTTTTTTAATACGTTAGCTGGTTGATATGCATCTTCTGATAAGTCTAAAGACCTAACAATATTTTTTTATAATACTTTTTGCTCACTTGTATCAAGTATTGTAAAGTTTTTATTATATCCTAAAAAGTTCTATGTGTTGACGTAAAATTCTTACACACATAGAGTGGAAATGTAGTTTATCCAAATATATTTTTGAAGTTTCACCAACTAGAGCATATATTCTTTCTTTCATTTCCTTAGCAGCTTTATTGGTAAAAGGTAATAGCTAAGATATTATTTTCTAATATATTTTTTCAGAAATTAAATAAGCTATTCTATTTGTTAAAACACGAGTTTTACCACTACCTGCTCCAGCTATAACCATTACGGCACCTTCTGTTTTTAATATAGCTTTTAGCTGATTATCATTCATATTTTGTACTAAATTCACTATTATTTCTCCTATTCATTTTCTAATAATATTTTTATCATATTTTTCAAAATAAAAAGGGAGTGACTGAAAAATCGTGATTTCAGAGAAATCGATTTTTGTCGAGTCACCCGCAAAAGTTATTGATATCTAAAAAACTTTTTACAAAGCGTGTTTAGATATCAATAAACCACTACGTCTATGAGTTCTCATATAAACTTTTTAAAATTTATGACTTTTGGGGTATCCCCTTTTTATTTTTATTTACTATGTATCTAGATTATAAGAATATTGCTATAGCTGAAATAAATCCACTAGCTAATATAATAAAAATCATTAACCATAATACAATTTTAAATAATTTTTATTCATATAGTACTATTCAACCTCACCTAAAGTTTCTATCCCTAAATCAAGTTCATCAATATTATCATTTGATTCTTCTTCATCTACTGAGTTATTCTTTTTCCCAGTTTTACTCATAATTTCATCCCTTACTAGGCCGTAAATTTCATTATATAGTTCTTCATTTTCTTCGAATACTTTTTTAACATTTTCACGTCCTTGACCTAATCGCTCTCCATTATATGAGAACCATGATCCAGATTTGTTAATAATATCTAAGTCAACTGCAAAATCAAGAGTTTCTCCGATTTTTGAGATTCCTTCACCGAACATAATATCCACTTCAGCAACTTTGAATGGTGGAGCTACTTTATTTTTTACAATTTTTATCTTAGTTCTATTACCTAAAATTTCACTATCAGCACCTTTAATTGCTTCTCCTTTACGTACATCTATACGTACAGTTGAGTAGAATTTTAATGCACGTCCACCTGTTGTAACTTCAGGACTAGCAAACATAACTCCAACTTTTTCACGAAGTTGGTTAATAAATAGTGCAATAGTATTAGCTTTATTTAGTTGACCAGTTAATTTACGAAGAGCTTGTGACATAAGTCTAGCCTGTAAACCAATATGGTTAGCTCCCATTACTCCATCAATTTCAGCTTTTGGTACTAATGCAGCTACTGAGTCAATTACAATAATATCAATCGCACCTGATAAAATAAGTTTTTCAGCGATATCAAGTGCTTGTTCACCACTGTCAGGTTGTGATAAGAAGAATTTACCAGGAGTAAAGTCAACCCCTAATGCTTTAGCATATTCAATGTCTAAGGCATTTTCAGCATCTATGAATGCTGCTATTCCTCCAGTTTTTTGTACCTCAGCAATCGCGTGTAGTGCAATTGTTGTTTTACCTGATGACTCTGGGCCATATACTTCAACAATACGTCCTTTTGGATATCCGCCTATTCCTAGAGCTGAATCAATTGCTAATGATCCTGAAGATACTGCTTCTACTTTAATTGGATTTTCTGATGAAATATCCATAATAGCACCCTTACCGTATTCTTTTTCTATAACTTTAATAGCTTCATTAATCGCGGCTTGACGTGCTTTTTAAATCGTCTTTTTTTCAATGTGTGTAACTTGTTTGTCTTTTGATTTCTTTGCCATTGTTTTTCCTTTCTACTTAGTCTCCAATAACAGTAGTTAATGTACCAATTCCTTCAACCGTAATTTTAATTTCATCCCCTGGTTTTAAGAATTTTGGTGGGTTTTTGAGCAGAACCTACTCCTGCAGGTGTTCCAGTAGCAATAATATCCCCAGCTTCTAAAGGAACAATTTTACTAACTTCCGCTAATACATCATCAATTCTAAATAGCATCTCTGAAGTCATAGCATTTTTGTTTAATTTCTCCATTTACTTTCGTAACAATACTCATAGATTCTGGTGAACTAACTTCATCTTTAGTTACAAGGTAAGGTCCAACTGGTGCTGATTTTTTTCTAATGATTTCCCTAAGAAAAAAATTGTCCATGTTTATATTGTAAGTCTGTAGCTGTTATATCATTCATAATTGTGTATCCGAAAATATAATCTAAAACTAGAGGTCTTAATATGTTTTTCCCTGGTTTTGCTATTACTACAGCTAGTTCTCCTCCAAAATCTAAACTATCTGTAATATCTTTATGAGATGGCACTACTTCATTATTTCCAGCTAAAGCTGTTGTAGCTTTTGTAAAGATAAGAACATCTTTAGGAGTTTTTGCCAACTCATCACCAAGTTCATTAACATGAGCTTCATAGTTGTGCCCAACACAAAGAATATTTTTTGGTGTTCTTGTAATAGGTGAACGCCAAATTATTTTATCAAATGGTACTTTATAGTTATCAGCATCACTGCTTTCTTCAACTAATTTTAATACTTTTCTAACTTTTTCTATAAACAAAACACCATATATTTCAATTGCTTCTCTTAATGATTGTGGAATAGTTTCATTATTATCAAAGTCTTCTAGTACTTTAATTAAGTCCCATGCGCTTTCTTCACGTTTTACTTTTACTCCATATAATTCTTTATCGTTATAACTGAATGATAAAAAAATTTCATAGTTGCCTCCTCGACTTTTATAATTTCTTTAAGTTATTATACCATACTTTTTAAGAATATTACTATAGAATAATTCAAAAATTAAGTTATCCGTATATTTTATCTAATTAAAATATGGATAACTAATTAATTATAATTTTTTTCTTTAAATTTTTAATTACATCTTTAGGAATGCCCAGTTTTAAGAGCTTTTCATCTGCTGCATTCTTGATTTCTTCTAATGAAGAAAACGATTTTAACAATAGATTTTTCTAACTTTTGCCAATTCCTTGAATATCATCAAGGCTAGATTTATACATATTTTTTTATTCTTTATCGCTCTGTGATAAGTTATAGCGAATCTATGAACCTCATCTTGTATTTGCTTTTAAAAATAAATACTCTGCTGAAGTTTTAGGAAATTCTATAATTTCATAATCATCGGTAATAATGTACTCTGTTATATGCCTATCATTTTTTTGCCAATCCAATAATCTTAATTTGTTTCTAAACCGAGAGTTTTATGAACTACATCAATAGCTGCATTAAGATGATTCTTTCCACCAGTCGACTATTAATAGTTCTGTATTGGTCTTCTTATCTTTATAATTTCTATAAAGTACTTCTTTCATAGTTTGGACATCATTAATTCCCATAGATTCATCAATTTTAAATTTTCTATAATTATAAGTATTCTTTTTACCATTGGTGAAATTTACTTTTACAGAAACTGCATCTACACCCATTATATTAGAATTATCAAAAGCGTCAATGCTATTTACAGATTGTACACCTAACTTTTTCAGCAATGTTATTAAGTGTAACTTGTAATTTTTCTTTCTTTAAGTTCTTCAATGGCTAGATTATTGTTTAAGTAATAAGTTGCATTCTCTTTAACTGTATCTAATATTTTTCTATGATTACCTCTTTTTGGAACTATAACTTTACAATCAACTACATCAGAAAGTAAATTCTCATCAATATCATCAATATATATTTCTTTTGGAAGTTTATTTAGGGAATAATATTGCAACAAGTATGAATATAAAATTTCTTCAGGAGTATCGTATAAATTAAAAGTACTCAACCTTACGTTCTATAATATTACCTAATCTAGATAAAAATATTTGTATACATATATAATCACTATTAAAAAGAAAATCCAATATAATCCCGATCATATTAGTACTATCTGCAACAACTTGATTTTGAACTGAAATTTCTATTGATTTAATATAACTATGTATTTGTCCCGCTGCTTCGAAACTCTAGATTTTTCAATATGATTTTTTTCATTTTTATTTTTTAAAGTCTGATAATATCTCTTTAGTATTACCCGTTAAGAAAGATTTAATTTTTAGAAATTTGATTCTTATAGTCATCTGTTGTAATTTCCTTGCGCATGGACCCTATACATTCACCGATTTGATAATACATACATGGTCTCTTTTTCTACTGGGTTGCATTTTCTTAATGGGTATATTTTTATCTAATATTTTCTTTACCTCTGTAGCTGATTTTATATCAACATAAGGTCCAAAATATATATTTTTATTATTTTTTATACTTTCTTGTCATTAATAGTCTAGGATGTTCTTCTTTAGTTATCATTAAATACGGATAACTTTTATCATCTTTTAATCGAATATTAAAAAGTAAGGCCTATGTATTAGGTTATTCTCTAATAACAATGCCTCTTTTTCCGAGTTTACTATTATGTATTCTAAATCTTCTATTTTTGAAACTAAAGTTTGCGTTTTTTTATTATGCGTACCCTGTAAAAATAGCTTTTTAACTCGATTCTTTAAATTTTTAGCTTTTACCTACATATATAATTTCTCCAATATTATCTTTATATAAGTAGCAACCTGGATTATCAGGTAGTAACTCTAATTTTTGTAATGTTAAATTCATATTAATCACCATATAATCAATTTATAACTTTTGTTAAAAAGCACAGTTGAAATTTTTATCTCCCCTGTGCTTTTATAATCATTAATTAGTTAGTATTATTCTTATTATTTGAGTTGTTTCGAATAGAATTATTTTTAGTAGACTTATCTTCATTTTGATTTTTATCTTCATTTGACTTCTTATCAGTACTTAAGTCATTTATTGTCTCCTCACGAGAAGAAGTTTTATCTTTCCTTTAGAAACAATAACTTCTAAAGTCTCTTCACTTGGTATAATATTAGAACCCGATTTAATATTTTGAGAAATAACTAATCCAGCATCTTTATCTGAGTACTCTTCTTTAAATGATACTTGTTTAAATCCATATGCCGAAAATTGTATTTTCTGCTTTTTTAATATCTTCACCAACTAAGTTAGGCATAGCAATTCTTTTTCTTACCAGTTGAAACCTGTAATATCAACTCTTTTTCTTTTGGTACTATTTCCACACCAGCTCTAATATTTTGAGAAACAACTTTTCCAGTATCATAATTATTACTTTCTACTTTCTCTACTGTTATATTTTTAAATCCTAATTTTTGATGCGTTTTTTTCTTAACAGTTTCTTCATCTAGACCTACAAAATTTGGCATATCTATTGTCTTTTTACCTGAAGAAACACGTAAATCTACTTTAGAGCCTTTTTTACTTTTTTACCGGCCTTAGGGGTCACTGTCTATAACAATATTTTTCTTTTTATATCATCACTTGCGATTTCTGTAATATCTCCTACTTCGAGACCAGCTTTAACGATAGTAACTTTAGCTTCTTCTAGCGACTTATTACGTACATCTGGTGCCGAAACACTGTTGGAATCATTAACATAATTGTAAATAAAGAATGAACCTACTATAATAGTAACAATAGCTAATATTGCAAAAAATACATGTTTAGCTTTGGATGTCTCTTCTTTTTCGTCTTTTTTACTTACATTAGTATAATTATTTTTTTGATTATTACTTTGTTGATAACGTAGATTACTTTTTTTATTATCCTGTTCATATTCATCATCAGTAGTGTAATCATTGTAACCGTGACTGATCTCTATTGATACTGTTATCAATATATTGAGTTTCATTATAATTATTTTGTGGATTGTGCTGGGATTTTAAAACCAGTGTATTTATTTTCATATAAACGTTCTGGATTAAGAACCGTACTTAAATCTTCAAATAACTCTTTAGAGCTAATATATCTCTCATTAGGGTTTTTCATAGTAGCTTTAAGCACGATGTTTTTTACACTTTGAGGTACATTTTCTCTATATTTATCGATATCAGGGAGTTCTTCTTGTAGGTGTTTTAAAAGCAATGGCAACTGCCGATTCACCTTTGAATGGAATCTGACCAGTAATCATCTCAAAAATTAAAATCCCTAATGAATAAATATCACTTTGAGCTGTTGCAACATTACCACGAGCTTGCTCAGGTGATAAATAATAAACTGTTCCTAACATTTGGTTTGTTTGCGTAAGAGTAGTATCCCCATATGCTCTAGCAATTCCAAAATCTGTAATTTTACATGTTAAATTTTCATTCATTAAAATATTTTGAGGTTTAATATCTCTATGAATAATACCATTTTGATGAGCATGGCTGATTCCTGCGGCAATTTGTTTTGCTATATGAATAATTGTTTCAATTGGAATACGTGGGTTTTTATCATATAGTCTTTTTAAAGTCATCCCCTCTACATATTCAAGTATTAGATAATAAAATTCTCCTTCATTCTCAACATCATATATAGATACAATATTTGGATGAGACAGGCTTGTTACAGCTTTTTGCCTCCCTATTGAATCTTTTTAACCGCATCTTCATCATTTGCATCAATTTTAAATGTTTTTAATAGCTACTTGTCTATCTAAAAATTGTATCATAACCCAACCATACAGTAGCCATTCCACAGTACCTAGATGATCAAAATCTTATATCTATTACATATAATTTTTTATTTATCATGGTTTACACCCCTAGATTTTTTTATTATAGCCACTGATATATTATCTATTCCTCCTCGGATTACACATAATTTTATAAAGCTTTTCTACAGATATCGATAATTCATTGTTTCTAACTATATCTTGAATCTCTTCGTTTTTCTATCATGTTTGTTAAACCATCTGAACATAGTAAAAATAATCATAGTTGCTTAATTCGTCAATAAATGTATGCAAATTAATATTATTTTTCGTAGCTAAAACTTGAGTTAGTACGTGTCGTTCTGGATGAGTTTTTTGCTTCTTCATGTGTTATTGCTCCAGCATCTATTAATGCTCCAACAAATGAATCTTCTATAGTGACAATATTCATTTCATTATCTTTAGTCAAGCCGTATGCACTACTATCACCAATATTATAAACAACAACTTTATTATCAAAGGTAGCTACTGTGACAATAGTAGTCCCCATTTTTTATTTTTCTTGAGATTTATTAAATAATTCTAAATTTAATTTTTTTCTATTTTTGTCTACAAAGCCAATTTTTCATATTATTAAAGTTAGCAAAAGTTAAATTTTTGCCACTCTTTTTCTAAAGGTTGACACAATATAATTACTTGAATATGCTGCATTACTATGACTACCTACACCGTCACAAACAACAGCAAGCACTTCACCTTGTTTATTTTTTTACAACAGAAATTGCATCTTCATTTTTCTTTTTCTACCTTTATTACTATTATACGAATATACTAGTGGCATCTGGAATTCCTCCTTTTTACCTCTTCCTTACGTTCTTTAGCACGAAGTTGACCACAAGCGGCATCAATATCATCACCTTGTGTTCTTCTAATTGTTACATTAACTTTATTTTTCTTAAGAACTTTTTCAAAAGCAAAAATATCACTCTTACTAGTTCTAACATAGTTACGTTCAGGTACATAGTTAATTGGAATTAAGTTAACGTGGCAGTTTAAGCCTTTTATAATTTCCGATAATTTCTCTGCATGTTCTTTTTGGTCATTTACTTTACCCATTAAACCATATTCGAATGTAATACGACGATTCGTAGTTTCTTGGTAATATTTCAATGCTTCCATAAGTTTATCAATATTATAAGCTCTGTTTACAGGCATAATTTTACTACGTAATTCATTTGTAGGTGCGTGTAAAGATACCGCAAAGTTAATTTGAACTTTTTCATTCGCAAAATCATAGATTTTCGGTACAATACCAGAAGTTGATACAGTAATATGTCGAGCTCCGATATTAAAACTCTCGTCACTATTTACGATTCTAATGAAGTCCATCATTTCATCGTAGTTTTCAAATGGTTCACCTATACCCATGATTACGATACTTGAGATACGTTCACCTTTTTTATCTAGTTCTTGTTGTACTTTTAATACTTGAGAAACGATTTCTCCCGCTTCTAAATTACGTTTTAATCCACCAAGTGTAGAAGCACAGAACGTACATCCAATTCGACACCCTACTTGTGTAGTTACACATAGTGAGTTACCGTATTTATTTTTCATAAGTACACTCTCAATAGTATACTTATCTTGTAGCTCAAATAGGAATTTCATTGTTCCATCAGCTGATTCTTGCTTAATAATTGTTTTTAAAGTTGTAATCTCGAACTCTTCAGCAAGCTTTTTCTTGTAGTGACTTAGGGTACATTTTTCATTTCTGAAAAAAATCTGTAATTCTCTTTTTATATAACCAATCAAATATTTGTTTTTGCCCTGAATTTTTCTCACCGATACTTACAATATATTCTTCTAATTGATCGAGTCTTATAGAATATATAGACATTTTTATCGAAATCCTTTAACCATCTAGACTTTTTATAGCCTTTAAAATCTGAAATTAACATTTTACCTCCATTTTTCTAAGTTTTGCGATAAAGAATCCATCGCAACTATACTCATCAGGTAGTATTTCTAATACACCATTTTCTCTCGTTTTACAATACTATTATTTAGAAAAATACTCTCTAAACTAAAATCTTTGTTCTCATTTAAAAACTTCTCTATATTTCTTATATTTTTCTCTCTTATCTATCGTACAAGTTGAATACATAAGAATTCCATCTTGTTTCACATATTTTTGCTATTTTCTAAAATCTCGTATTGAAGTTTAGCGATATCTTCAACATATGAATTTGTAATCTTATACTTAATCTCAGGTTTATTTTTAATAACCCCTATACCTGAACATGGAACGTCACAGATTACTATGTCAAACTTATCATTAAACGAAGAATTTTCCAAAGTAGCATCTTGCTCTCTAACCTCAATATTAGTAATCCCAAGTTTTTCTTTGTTATCTTCAATTAACTTAAGCTTATGTATATATTTATCACATGAAATTAAACTAGAATTAAAATACTTACTAGCTATATGCAAACTTTTACCACCAGGAGCAGCACAAGTATCTAATATTTTTATATTTTTATCTAATGACAAGCCAATTGACGATGCAACTAGAGCACTGGCCTCATCTTGGATAATATAATAACCTTTTGTAAATAAACTACTATCTAAGTTTAATTTATTTAAAAACAAGGCTGTCCTCACAGATTTCACTTTCACTAACAGCATCACCTAATTTTTCTATTAACTCTTTTCTTAGTAATTTTTAACGGATTATATCTAATACTGTTTTTGCTCTTCTCATTAAAAGATACAACTATTTTTGAGCTTTTTCAACTCCGTATTGTTCTTTAAGTATATTGTACAATTCGCTAGGACAACTATTTTCTATACAGAACTGTTCAGTTTTTATTTTTTTATACTTAAGCCCTAAGTTACTTGCATTTCTCTCAATATTTCTTAAAAATACCATTAACAAAATTTACCTGTGATATTCCCTGTAATTTTTACTTAATTTTACTGCTTCATCAATAATTGCAAAAATTTGGTGTTTTTATCCATGTAAAGCAATTGATAAATACTCATTAATAAAAATAACTTTAACTTTGGGTTTTTACTCTACCTTTAGAATAAGATTTAAGAATGTGTTCTAGATACAATTTATTTTTTTATAGTACCATATACTACTTCACTGATAAATCTCTTATCTTGTTCTTCAACTTTATGCTGATTAAAAATATTTATTTAAAAGTAATATTACTATAGCCATCTTCCTGGATAATTGTATATAAAACCCCGTATGCAATATGTCTAGCATTAATGCTACTCATTTTTCTTCACCTAATACTGTTCCCACATAGTCTTTCTTATTAGATAAGAAATTTACAACTGGCATACGTTTTTTACCAGAAACTTGAAGTTCATTGACTTTTAACACTGTTTTATTACCACATAGAATATAGATATTTTTCTTATCTTGTTTAATAATAGTTCCAACTTTGTCAAAACTAGATTCAAAGTTTTGTTTAACTTCTTCACTAGACCAAATTTTTAGTACGTTACCCTCTAAATAAGTAAATGCACCAGGTGTTGGATCTAAAGCACGAACTTTGTTGAATATATCTCTAGCTGAAGTATTCCAATCAATCTTCTCATCTTCTCTTAAGATATTACGAGCAAATGTCGCTTCCGCTTCATCTTGCTTTTCAGGAGCGATATCTCCACTAAAAATTTTTGGAAGAGTTTCATTTAATAGATTACGCCCAGCTATTGAAAGTTTATCATGTAAAGTCTCATAATTATCACTATCAAGAATATCAACCTCTACTTTTGATAACATATCTCCTGCATCAAGTTTTTCACCATGTACATAATTGTTATACCAGTTTTCTTGTGATCTTCAAGTATTGAATACTGGATAGGTGCTCCTCCACGTAACTTTGGTAATAATGAGCCGTGAACATTAATACATTTATGCTTTGGAATCTCTAATATTTTTTCTGGCACTAGTTGACCATATGCTGCTGTAATAATAATATCTGGATTCAGCTCTTTTTAATGTATTATAAGTTTCCTCATCTGTCGATATTTTTTCAGGCTGTAATACTTTAATATTATTCTCTAAAGCTACAACTTTCACTGGGGTTAGTACTTTCTTTCTCCCAACTTTTTATCGGGTTGAGTAATTACTAAATCAACACTATAATTTTCTATTAACATTTCTAAAATAGGAACAGCAAACTTTGGAGTTCCATAAATACTATTTTTATCGTTCATTTATTTCTCCTAAAAAGAATTTAATCTATTTAATTATACCATATTTTCATAAATTCTTCTATTAATGGGCAGTATTTAACACTTTAATTAATAATAATTATTATCAAATTCTAGATTTAATAGAAATCTCTTATTTTCAAGACCAGCAGCATAACCTGTTAAACTTCCATCTGTACCAATGACTCTATGACATGGAATAAAAATTAACAATGGATTATGCCCTAACTGCGCATCCAACTGCTTGTGCTGACATAGTTTCTAAACCTTTAGTCTTAGCAATTATTTCTGCTATATGTCTATAAGTAACTACTTTCCCATAGGAAGTTTCTTTGAGTATTTTTCCATACTCTCTTTCTAAATTCAGTTCCATTAAATTTTTAAAGAGTTTTCATCTATACTTGGGTTCTCACCATTAAAAATATTTTTCTAACCAGTCTTTTAGATTTTACAAATATATCTAATTCTTCATTTAATAGATATTCATCTATATCATTAGGAAAATACTTTTTGATTTTTCTAAATATACACCCACAAAGACTTTCGCCGTCTGAAATTAAATATAGAAGACCTATTTACTTTCATATATACAATAATACATTTAAAACTCCTTTTGAATTTATACTAATATACTTTTATTATAACAAAAAGAGGGATTGACTCAAAAATCGCGATTTCGAAGAAATCGATTTTTATCGAAGTCACCCCGCACTAGTTTATTGGATATCTAAAAAGCTTTTTATAAAAGCGAATTTAGATATCTAATAAACTCACTGTGTCTATGAGTTATCATATACACTTTGTTCAAATTTAGGACTTTTTGGGTCCAGCCTTTTTTATATTATTACTTATCTTCTTCCTTATAAATCTTAAATAGTAAAAATAATACTCCTACACAAATAAAACAGTCTGCTAAATTAAATATAGGAAAATCATAACCGAATATTCTAAAAATCAGAAAATCAACAACCCTCATGTCTTGTTAATCTGTCGATAAAATTACCTATTGCTCCACCATATATTAAAGGCAAAAGTACCCTTATCAAAACTAGATAAAGTATTTTTTGCTTAAATAGATAATATGTTAAAATAGCAATAAAAATAACCGTAACAACTAAGAAAAACAAACGACTATCTTGTAAAATTCCCCATGCAGCTCCTCTATTCCTATGAGACGAGATACTGAAGAAATTTACTATAACTTCCTTACTTTCTCCTAATGAGAAATGATTTACTATAAAATTTTTACTAAGTTGATCACAGTAATATTAGAAAACACGCTAATATAAATATAATTAACATATTCTGTCTCCTCTTATTTCAAAACTAATAATTTTTCTAATTCTGGATCGATAGTTCGCTCACCTCTTGCTGGAAGTTTATAACGCCCTAAATGAATTAGTTGATGATGTATTTTCCCCCAACTTTCCATAGGGAAAACACTCATAAGACTCTTTTCTACCTGAAGCGGACTATCCGTTATTTCGGCTAATCCAAACATTTTTGCTACACGTTCAACATGTGTATCAACAGCAATAGCAGGTATATTAAATCCAACTGAAAGAACTACATTAGCAGTTTTTCTTCCTACACCAGGTAGTTTTTCTAACTCTTCTCTAGTCTGTGGAATTTTATAATCATAAACATCCCTTAACATATTTGCCATACCAACTATATTTTTCGATTTTGCTTTATATAGCCCTAGTGTTCGAATATACTTTTCTATATCCTCTACCTTTGCATCAGCATAATCATCAATTGTCTTATAATTTTCAAATAATCCTACTGTTGCTCTATTTACGTACTCATCTTTACATTGTGCCGATAAGAGAACAGCAATAACCAACTCCAAATTATTTGAAAAATTAAGTTCACATTCTACATCAGGGAATACTTTATCTAAGTACTCCATAACTTTTTGCTTTATTCTTTTTGTCTATTTGTTAAACCAGTCATAACCTAAAACTACTTCCACTTTCTGATTGCAAATCATTATTTACTTTATTGTTTAATATACCATTAACATAACTAATATTTTTTTAGATAAAGTTAATGCTTCATCGATTTGATGTTTTGTATATTGTTTTTCAAACCAAGAAGTACGATATCAATCTCTTTAGAAGTTAATATCCTTCCGGTAACTCTCTCAACCAATTTCAATAAGTCACGTAATGTATAATAATCGTCCTTTTTGTTAAATATTATGAAATTAATTTTACTTTCTGGTGTTATAACTATGCTTCCTTTATTAATTAAATTATCAAGCATAGAAAAATTTCATTTTTCTGATTTGTTTGATTTATTCTTAAATAAATCTATTGAAAAATGAGTATTTCCCTTGATTTGTCAAATAACTTATCTGAAGAAGAAACATAGCTTCCTCTCAGATAAGTTATGAGTTTTATAATTCATTAAAAATCAGCATCAACTAAAAGACCTTTTATATTGATATTGATCGTTTCAAACTCCCTATGGTGTTAATCTGTTTAATAGACGTGGGAATGGAGCAGTTTCACGAACGTGTCCGTTACCTGTAATCCAAGCTACAGTACGTTCTAATCCTAACCCAAATCCAGCATGTTCTACAGAACCATATTTACGTAAATCTAAATACCAACCATAGGCATCAAGGTTTAAATCATGTTTCTTAATATTTTCTAATAATTTATCATAATCATCAATACGTTGTGAACCACCGATAATTTCTCCATATCCTTCTGGCGCGATTAAGTCTGCACAAAGCACAACACCAGGTTCATTTGGATCTTCAATCATATAGAATGGTTTAATATCTAATGGCCAGTGAGTAATAAATACTGGTTTATTATAGCTGTTTGCGATAAATGTTTCGTGAGGTGATCCAAAGTCATCACCATATTCAATATCGTCAAATCCATTATCTTTTAATAATTGGATAGCATCTTTATATTTAATACGAGGGAATTCTCCTCTGGCATTTTCTAAAGCTTCTAAATCACGACCAAGAACTTTAAGTTGTTCTTGACATTTTTCTAATACATCTGTTAACAGGTGATTAACATATGCTTCTTGCAATGCTAAACTTTCATCATGATTACAGAATGCCATCTCAGCTTCAATCATCCAAAACTCAATTAAGTGACGACGTGTTTTAGATTTTTCAGCTCTAAAAGTAGGTCCGAATGAAAATACTTTACCGAATGCCATAGCTGTTGCTTCTAAGTATAGTTGTCCAGATTGAGAAAGATAAGCTTCCTCATCAAAATATTTAGTATTAAATAATTCTGTAGTTCCTTCTGGAGCTGATGATGTTAAAAATTGGTGGATCTGTTTTTAAAAATCCTTCTTTTTCAAAGAAATCATATGTAGATTTAATAATTTGATTTCTAATTGTTAAGATAGCATGTTGTTTCTTAGAACGTATCCAAATATGACGATTATCTGCTAAGAATTTACTCCGTGCTCTTTTTGGAGTAATTGGATAATCAATTGCTTCAGAGATTACTTCAAAGTCTTCAATCTCTAATTCAATACCAGAAAGTTCTCTTTCATTTTCTTTAATTAATCCCGTTACTTTTTAATGAAGTTTCTTGTGGTAAATGACGTAATTGTTGATATCTTTCTTCACCTAATTCCTCTTTTTAAAAGCAATAGCTTGGATAAACCCAGCTCCATATCTTAATTGGAAAAATGCAATTTTACCACTACTTCTCTTGTTCTGATCCATGCACCAAGAGTTACTTTTTGACCTAGTTGTTCTTTTTAAATTATTTATGTTCAACTTGAAGTCCCTCTAATTTAAATTATTATTGTATTCAAAAATTTTTTTAATATTCATAGTTATATAAAAACTATTTATATTATATCATAAAATTACTATAATTATGTGTTTTTATTTTTAGTATTTAATGCTCTAAATCACGAAATACTATAATACAATTAAAAAATGTCTTTTTAGAAAAATACCTGTATTCAAGTATATCCTTTGTAGCATAACATCTACATGCTAGACGATTATTATTTTTACTTCACTATATAATTCACTAAAGTTGTCTTTAATTGAAAAATTGAAGAATTTTATATAGCTCTTTTTCTCACGTTTACTAAAAATATAAATCTTTATATTTATTACTTTCAAAAATATATAATATTGATTCTGTACTTTTTAGATGTTAGTAACTCCTCATCTCATTACTATATATATATTTCGCTTTAGATTTTAAATTTAAGTACTTATGTTTTCTCGAATGTATTATATTAATTAATGATTTAACTTTCTTATCATTAACTACTGTAAGTTTTAAACTGTTCTCTTGCTCAAGTATTACAAACTTATATGTATTTTTAGAATCAGTTAAAACATTTCTTAATCCTTCATAAATTTATATGATACTGGTAGCTCGTCCTTATATTGTTTCATGTCAATTAATATTGCATCAACATCTTGTCAATATAAAATTTAAGCTATCATTGTATAAAAACAAACTTTCTGAAATATACATTTCATGAAGAATTTCACCAAACCGTCAATATTGTTTCTTAAGCCCTTTATGTCTTTATTTTTAAGTTTTTAGAGACAGCTACATTTAATTCTGTAATGGCATTTTTATAAAAATAATCTTTTGTGTTGCTTGAGTCTAATTCTCGACCAAGTATTTTTTATGTTCAAATACATAAGTATGATTTTTAAAAGTATCGTTTTCTATTAAATACTCAATAGAATCATAGTTTGTTACAATATTCTTGCATAGTTGAGCAGCTTTGTTCTTTTTCATCGAAATAATATGATTTAGAGCTTATTGATATCCCTTTTTAATTCCATCTATATACATTTTCTCAATATATATAAATTAAGTTCTGAAAAATCACCTGTATTTGTTTCTAGTATCCATACGTATAACTTAATTAGTAGTTTATCTAGATTTGGATCATCTTTTTAGGGGAAAAGAGAATACATTTAATGATACATAGGCACTCTTTATAATTACAAACTCAGAAATATTAAATTTATTTATATATTCTGCTTCATCTATTGATGAAAAAGTATAAACTTTTCTTTTATCACTTGTGGGTTTAGTTTCAAATGCAACTTTTCTAAAATCTACACCTTCAAAATGTAATAAATCACTAGATTTATAAGTTTGTTACACTCTTTCTACAAAAATCTAGCAAACTTATACATATTAATATCTATCTTTTCCAATAAATTTTTCTATCTTTTTATAGTTATTATTACTAATAGTTGGGATTTTATTTGCTATTTCAATAAATAATCTAACAGTAACTTTTTACATCCACAGCTGCATTATGATATCTTTCACCGGTATAAAGGTCAAGAGAATTTGATAAATCGAAAAGCCTATAACTTTTTGTGATGGTAAAAATAGCCTTGCTAATTCTACAGTATTCAGCGATTGCTTCGCTTTATATAAATTCTACATCATGAAATCTTTTCTTTAAAAATAACATAATCTGAAGGAAGACCATGACATACAAGAATATCATCTTTAATATAATCCTATAAATCACAAGCAACTTCCTCAAAAAAAGTTTTTATCTACTAACATTTCATTACTTATCGGTTAACTCAGTCACAAAAAGTAGATACAGGGTTTTTAGGTCGAGATATAGTGATTTATTGATGAAACTTCATTAAAATTCTTATCAAGCTTTGTTGCGGAAAAATTGAATTATTTCCTTATCATCAGTTAACTCTATATCAACAATACAAAATAATCTTTTTCATAAATTCTCTCACCTCACTTTCAAATTATCTATATATTATCTCTCAATTTAGATAAAAATCTAGTATATCTTTTTATTATTATTTAATCTTCTTAATAAAATTTCTTTTTCCAACTCTAAAGTTATACTTTTTATCCAAGGACCAGGATTTTTATTAATAGTTCTTATAATTTCCTGCAACGTAATTTCAATATCATTAAAAAGAATTAATAACTAAGATGCAATTTTTAATAGCAGTTATTTTTATAATTATAATAATTATTAACAAATATTACATCCTCTATATTATATCTATATAATATTATTTCTAAAGTGTATTTTTAAAAATTATTAATTTTTCTCAAATTCTTTTATTAACTTTTACTTCTTTATTCGATAATTTTAAATACTTTAAAGTATCGAAAGAAATATCATTAACTTTAGATAAGATGTATAGACTTTGACAAAATGTATAATTAGTAAAAATCTTGAATAGTCTTAATCTCTTTTTAAAAATGGAATATAAACGTTTAATTTACTACCAATAATAACTCAAAACTTTTTAAGTTACCTTTTTCCAGCAAGAAGTTTTCTAGAATTCATTAACAATACGTTCAATAGAAACACTAACTAAGTTGTGCATATTACTCTAAAGTTTTTATTTTTCAATATCAAAACCTAATTTTGATGAAAAACGAAATGCTCTTAACATCCTTAAGGCATCCTCATAAAATCTTTCATTAGGGTTATTTACAGTACGAATAATTTTCGAACTTAAGTCTATCTCTCCGTTATGATAGTCGAACAACTTCCATTGTAATCTAACGCCATAGCATTAATTGTAAAATCACGTCTATCAAGATCTTCTCGTAAATTACTAACAAATTCAACCTTCTCCGGCGCACGATGATTTTTATAATCTCCCTCTGTTCTAAATGTAGTAACTTCGTAGCCCACACTATTTATTAAGATTGTAACTGTTCCATGTTGAATTCCTGTATCAATAGTTTTTTATGAAATATCACTTCACTAGGTAATGCATTAGTTGTAATATCAATGTCTGAAAAACCTCACCTAATAAGTAATCTCTAACACAACCACCTACAAAGTAAGCTTCAAAACCATGCTCATTAAATATTTTTAATATATTCATAGCATCTTTGAACTTATTTCTAAAGTTATTTATTACCATATCTTCCTCTCAAATTAATAAAGGACTGGAGAGAAAACCCCAGCCCACGTAATCTTATATGTTATTTAGATAAGTTATAAGTATCTCTAGCAATCATAACTTCTTCATCAGTAGGTATTACGAATGCTTTAACTTTAGAATCTGCTGTAGAGATTTCCGCAACTTTTCCACGTACATTGTTTTTCTCTTTATCAATTTGTACACCTAGGAAAGTTAATCCTTCTAATACTTCTTCACGAACCCAAGTAGCATTTTCACCAACACCAGCTGTGAATACAATAGCATCTACTCCATTCATTGCAGCAGCATATGCTCCAACATATTCTTTAATTCTGTTAATATAAACATCAATTGCTTCAGCAGCATGTGGATTTGTGCTTCTTGCAGCTTCAACATCACGTAAGTCAGAAGATAGTGCAGAACACCTTTTAATCCTGATTCGAAGTTGAAAATACGTACGATTTCTTCAAGAGATAATCCAGTTTTTTGAGCGATGTAAGGGATAGTAGCTGGATCGATATCACCAGTTCTTGTACCCATCACTAAACCTGATAGTGGTGTGAATCCCATAGAAGTATCGAATGATTTACCATTTTTGATTGCACAAATTGAAGCACCGTTACCGATGTGACAAGAAATTGTTTTTAGCTCTTTAGGGTCTTTCCCTAAAATTTCAGCAACTTTTTCTCCAATGTATCTGTGACTTGTTCCGTGTGCACCATATTTACGAACTCCATATTTTTCATAGAATTCTCTTGGTACAGCATACATGTATGTTGACTTAGGCATACTTTGGTGGAATGCTGTATCAAATGTTAATACGTTTGGTACTCCTGGTAATTCTTTTTGGAATGAACGAACACCTTTAATATTCGCTGGGTTGTGTAAAGGTGCTAAATCTTCGATTGAATCAACTTTAGCTAATTCTTCATCAGTTACTAGAACTGATGAATCATAGAATTCTCCACCATGAACAACACGGTGACCAACTCCTTCAATTTCTTTAACATCTTGTGACAATACCTAATTTTTGTTAATTTTTCTAGTAGCATTTTCTATAGCCACGTCGTGGTTAGGAATATCTAATGTTTCTTTATTTTTCACCGTTGAATTCGATAGTAAACACACTGTTTTCGATACCGATTCTTTCAACTAGTCCTTTTGTAATAACTTTTTCTTCAGGCATTTCGAATAATTGAAATTTTTAAAGATGAACTTCCTGAATTAATAGCTAAAAATCTTTGTCATAAGTATAAGTCTCCTCTTAATCTCATTTGCATTATATGTAATATTATCTCATTAAATATAATTAATTACAAGAGGTATTTTTAAATTTTTTATAAATAAAATTTACAAAAACTGATAACTAGAATGCGCTATCTATATTTTTAGTTATCAGTTTTTGTTTGTTTAAATTATTTTTAAGCTAATATGAAAATATTTCGGTTAAATGTATATTAACTATTAAAAATATAAATACGACTTATAGCTGTTATTATTTCTTAATTAATTTTACAATTTTTATAAAATTATAACTATACATATTTTCTGAACGATCAATAGTAAAAATACCCGGAGTTTAAACTAACAATTTCCGGGTATTTTTAACGATTTCTAATTTTATTTTATCCTATTGACCCTTCCATTTCAAATGAAATTAATCTATTTAATTCAACAGCGTATTCCATAGGAAGTTCTTTTGTGAATGGTTCGATGAATCCCATAACTATCATTTCAGTGGCTTGTCCTTCATCAAGACCTCTACTCATTAAGTAAAATAGTTGTTCTTCTGAAACTTTAGATACTTTTGCTTCGTGTTCTAATGATACGTTAGAGTTTTTAACGATGTTGTAAGGAATAGTATCAGATGTTGAGTATTCATCTAAGATTAAAGTATCACATTCAATGTTTGAACGAGAACCTTCAGAATTTTTACCGAAGTGAATCCATCCACGGTAGTTAACTTTTCCACCACGACGAGACATTGATTTAGAAACAACAGTAGATGATGTTCTAGGCGCTAAGTGAATCATTTTAGATCCTGCATCAAGAACTTGCCCTTCACTAGCCATAGCTATAGATAATGTACTTCCACTTGCACCTTCACCAACTAAAATACACGCAGGGTATTTCATAGTTAATTTAGAACCTAAGTTTCCATCAACCCATTCCATAGTACCATTTTTCTCAACAATCGCACGCTTAGTAACTAAGTTATAAACGTTCGTTGACCAGTTTTGAATAGTTGTATATCTGAAACGAGCATTCTCTTTAATAAAGATTTCCACTACAGCAGCATGTAATGAACTTGCTGAGTAAGTTGGAGCTGTACAACCTTCTACGTAGTGTAGAGAAGAGTTTTTCTCAATAATAATTAACGTACGCTCAAACTGTCCCATTTTTTCACTGTTAATTCTGAAGTATGCTTGAAGCGGTGCTTCTACTGATACATTCTCTGGACAGTAGATAAATGATCCACCTGACCATACTGCAGAGTTTAAGGCTGCAAACTTATTGTCGTTGAAATCAACAGCTTTTGAAAAATATTCTTTAAAGATTTCTTCATGATTTTTTAATGCTGTATCTGTATCTTCGAAAATAATTCCTTTTTCTTCAAATTGCTTATGCATATTGTGATAAACTACTTCTGATTCATATTGTGCAGATACACCTGCAAGGTATTTTTGTTCCGCTTCTGGAATACCAAGTTTTTCAAAAGTATTTTTAATTTCTTGTGGTACTTCGTCCCATGAACGTTCTGTTTTTTCTGATGGTTTTACATAGTATGTTAAGTCCTCAAAAATCAATTTCAGATAAGTCTCCACCCCCATGTAGGCATCGGCATTCTATAGAACTCTTTTAAAAGCATTTAAACGGTATTCTAACATCCATTGTGGTTCTTCTTTTTCTTTCAGAAATTGTTTTAACGATTTCTTTTGTTAATCCTTTATCAGTTTTGAATATAGATACATCTTTATCTGAAAATCCATACTGATAATCGGTAAACATTTCTTCATTTTTATTCAATGCAATCACTCCTTCTTCTATTTATTTTCTTCTAATATTTTTTCTGTAATTTTTCCATGCTAAAGTAGCACACTTAACCCTTGCTGGAAGTTGAGAAATATTTTGTAATGAAATACTATCCTCTCAAGTTTTCTTCATTAAATTCATTTCCCATAATCATATTTAAAAAGTCTTTAATCTTGGTATTAGCTTTTCTACTGATAAACCTTTCAATTCCTCAGTTAACATAGAAGCTGAAGCTAGTGAGAATTGAACAACCTGTTCCTACAAATTTTTATATCTTCGATAATGTTATCTACTAATTTTTACACTAACTGTTATTTTATCACCACAAGACGGATTCAACATCTCCAACTTATAACTGCTCTCTATTTCCCCATTATTTCTAGGATGCTTACCATGATCTAAGATTACTTGTTTATATAAACTTTTAAATCACTAAAACTCATTTTCAAAAACTCCTTCGTTTCTTTTTAATGTTTTGAATAAAGAAATCTATCTCTTCTTTTTGTATTATATAAATATAGGCTCGCTCTAGCTACTGAGTATGTCCTAGCTTTTCCTAATAATGGTTGAGTACACTGATGCCCTGCTCTTATGCAAATACCTTTTTCATCTAAAAAGCTAGTTAAGTCGTGAGGATGAACTCCTACTAAGTTAAAAAGATACTAATGAAACTCTGTCTTCAATACTTTTTGTACCATAAATTTCAATATTATCCATTTTAGAAAGTTCTACATACAGATACTTTGTAAGTTCTTTAGTATACTTTTCTATATTTTCTAATCCTATGCTATTTAAATACTTAATAGTTGCCGCTAGGCCTTCTGCTTCAGCTAAAAGCGGTGTTCCTGCTTCAAATTTATCAGGAAGAATTGCCCATGTTGCCGAGGTATCTTCAACGATACCGATCATTCCACCACCGAATTCAACTGGATCGAAATTTTTCTAGTAGCTGTTTTTTACCATATAGCACTCCAATACCAGTAGGTCCACACATTTTATGCGCACTAAAGGCCAAAAAGTCACAGTTCATTTTTTGAACATCAATTTTTAAATGTGGTACTGATTGCGCAGCATCTACTACGAAATAGATATCTTTATCTTTTAATAATTCACCGATTTCATAAACGGGGTTTATATTTCCTAATACATTGGACGCATGGCACATTGATACAATTTTAGTTTTATCAGTAATGAACTCTGTTAATTGTTTAGTACTAATACGTCCTTCTTCATCTAATTCTAAATACTTAAGAACAAGATTTTTACGTTTAGCTAGTTGTTGCCAAGGGATAATATTAGCGTGATGTTCCATATATGTAAGAATAATCTCGTGCCTTCACTAACATCTTGTTCTAAAATTCTTGCTGCGAAATTTAAACTTTCAGTAGTTCCACTAGTATAAATTACTTCTTCATAACTACTTGCATTTATAAATTCCCTAACTAACTCTTTAGACTCTTCGTGTATATTTTCTCTGATTCATTACCTAAGGTATAAACAGATACATGAATATTTGAATTATAATTTTTATAGTAGTCTGTAATCGCATCAATTACTTGATTAGGCTTTTTGGTAGTAGCTCCATTATCAAAAATATCAAATCATTTCCTGATATCTTTCTTTTAATATAGGAAAGTCTTCTCTATATTTACTAAAATCTATCATTTCTATTCATCTCGTTGTTGTTAATCATCAATAAGCACTGTAACAAGTTCTTTAATTTTATCTACTGTTAATTCTGAGATAACTGGTGAGTAAGAATCCATGAACTAGTAATCTGCTAGATTCTTTTCTAGTTAAACCTCTACTTTGTAGATAATATAATTGTTCTTCATCAATACGACCTAACAGCGCTTCGTGACCAGCCATAACCATCATTTTCATCGATTAAAAGCATTGGGTTTGCATCTGCTTTTTGCTTCAGAAGAAAGTGTTAGCATTCTTGAACTTTGATAAGCATTAGAACCTGTTGCACCTTTTTACTATAAATCAACACCGTTAAATACGATATGTGATCTATCTATGCACTCCATGTTGTAAGATATCACCTTTACTACTAACTGCTTGAGTTAACTACTTCACTATTAAAGTAAGTTTTTGTTCTTTAACTCCTAGAGTTACAATCTTAAGATTAGCTTCAGATGCATCTCCTAGAATGTTCGTTGTATTATCGTGATATACATCCGCCTCATCCATAGCAGCTACATTCCAGTTAATTAATGAATCTCTATAAGTTAAACCACGGCGTGCAAAATAGTTCCACGTTTTTCACCCGGTTGGTTCGTAATTGAACTATAGTTAATTTGAGCTCCTTCATGTGCAACTACTTCAGATACTAAACTGAAAGGTGCCCTTATCATCTTTTTGGTTATTTACATAGTTTTTCAATAAAGTTAAATTGGCGTTATTTCCAACCTGAATAGTTACATGATTGAATAAACTTTTGTTCTTTATCAGAAATCACGATATATTGAAGCGGTTCTTCAATTTCACAGCATTATCCTTAACATCAATAAATAATCCAGCATTTAATGTGTATAGTGAACAGCAGTAACTTTACTTTCTGCATAGTCAACAACACTCATAAAACTGTCTTTGACGTGATCGTCATTCATAGCAGAAAAATATCTTTAATTATTACTTTATCTGCATATTTTTCTGGAATATTAATGTGAACAATAGTATTGTTCTTTTGAACTACAGCAAAATCATCACTATTAATACCATATACAGCTATATCTACATTTCCTTCTTTTTCTAATCTTAGAGTTGAAAAATCAACATTAAATAAGTTCCATCTTTCTAACTCCATAGATTCTAATTTTTGGAAAAGGTAACGTATAACTCTTATATAAAGCTAATTTTCTAGTATTTAAAAACCAAGTAGGCTCATTAGTATTAGAAAATATACTGTAAAGTTTTAATACTTAGTTTTAATTTATTATTCTCCATATTAAACCTCTTCTTTTAACCAGTCATAACCTTCTTTTTCTAGACGAGTACTGGTTCAGAGTCCACCTGATTTTGATTTTTCCCATCCATAAGTACGTGTACAAAATCTGGCTCAATATAATCTAATAATCTTTGGTAGTGAGTGATAATTAAGCACCCGAAGTTTTTCTCCGCGCATTTTATTAACACCTTTTGATACGATTTTTGAGAGCATCGATATCTAATCCAGAATCGATTTCATCTAGAATAGCAAATTTAGGTTCCTAACATCATCATTTGTAATATTTCATTACGTTTTTCTCCTCCAGAGAAACCATCATTTACATAACGTTGAGACATTTTTTAGATCCATTTCTAAAAATTCCATAGTCTTATCTAATTTTTTAATATATTGCATTAAAAGGTATACTATCTTCACGTTGTGCATTAATTGCAGATTTTAATAAATTCTGAAGTTGGTACTCCTGGTACTTCAGATGGATATTGCATTGCTAGAAATAGACCTGCACGAGCTCTTTCGTCAACTTCCATTTCTAATACTTCTTCACCATCTAATAAAATACTTCCACCATCTACTTCGTATTTAGGATGACCCATAATAGCTGATGCTAAAGTAGATTTACCTGCACCATTTGGTCCCATTACGGCATGTATCTCACCAGATTTAATTTCTAAATTTAGTCCTTTTTAATATTTGTTTTTCATTAATTGATACTTCTAAATTTTTATATCAAGAACTGACATTTTATTTCCTCCATCTTTTATATTTATTGCGATAAAAATCATATAAGACATTAATTATCGCAAATTACATCAAGTATTATTATAAAGGTTTTCAAATGTTTTATCAAATTATTGGTTTGTTTTATTTTATACATATTTATATCAAATTGTATATTTTTAATTTAATCACAGTAATCGAATATATAGTATTATTAAACTTTTATTCCCAGTTTCATTAACTTTATATTTACTAAAATAAAAAACATCCATTTTTCATGAATGTTTTTATCCCCTACACAATTCCTTCTTTTTAAAATTTTCCCGATACATCAGTGAAACCTTGTAGAAATTGCATCAAATATTTTTCATTAGAATTATCAAAAGTGTTTATCTTTACTTCTTTTGATTTCGGATTGAAAATTAAAAATTTGTTTATTTCCCATATTTTTCTGGGTAAATTTCATAATGATAAAATCCATCAATTATAGAAATTAACTTAAATGTCAACATATTTTCTACCTTCACTTCTTTTTGTAATTTCCAATAGATATCGTTCAGATATAGAGTTGGACATTTTCCTCGTAATAATTTATTTTGAAAATTCACATAGCTACAATTTCAGTTTTTAATTCGTTATAAGACCATAACGTTCTTGTGTAACTATTTGGATCATTAATTATAAATTTACCTTCATCATCTACTCCTGTTATCAAAACAATATGGCCAACAGTTGTAAACTTACCTGGGTGAACAGAAGCGATAATAGGATTTCCTTTACTTAAAGCAGATTTTATAGCTTCTTCATTAAGGGGTATACCAGTTGATTTAACTCCATATTCTTTAGCAATATAATCGAAGAAACTCCATTTTGTACCTGCATCTGTAAAGTATCCACTAGCATCTTCTTTTTTCAGCAATATTTTTTGGCGTAATTGATTTATCATCTAATATTCCACTTAGCGCCATCGCTACACAAGTTGGCCCACAACCACCAATAGCAACATTTGTTCCACCTAACTTATCATAAGCCCAACGTTTATCCCATTGGATATAGTAAGGAAACTTCCTATTAATTTCAACTGTTTCTCCTTGTTCAAACGGTGTTGCTTCTTGACCAGCAAGATAACCAAGTACATATTGAGTAGCATCCTTATTATTAACTAGTAATTTTTGTTCTGCTTCTGGAAGATTCTCTCTTTGTAAGTAAATTAATTGCCCTATAAGGCTACCATTAGCATTTTGAAGTAAATTATTTTCAACTCCATTTGGATTAGTAATAAATGGATAGGGTTGCGTTACCCCCTTAATACCATCTCTTGCATTAGCTACATTTTCTGTTTTTAACACATTAGTACTGTTATTTTCATCTTTTGAATTTTTATTAAACCAAGCAATCTTATTATTTTGAATAACATAAAGTACAACTGTACATAAAACAATAGAACACTATTGTCATTATTTCAATTCTTTTTCTTTTCATAATTTCATCTCTCATTTACTTTTTATCACTAAAATCATTCCTACTGAGATAACTATAATATATCCGAACAAACTTTTGCAAGTCTGGTAACTCGTTAAAAATATAAATCTAAAATGCCGAAAACAATACTTGTGAATAGTCAAACACTGATATATTTTTGCCGCTGCATACTTATACGCAAATGTCACTCCATATTGGCCAATTGTGGCAGACGCACCAGCTAATATTAGCATCGATAGTTGATACATTGTCATTACTCTATAATCAAAAATAAGATAAGGTAATAGTAATATTGTCGATAATGAAGAAAAGAAGAATATTATAAATTCACCTGAAACATTATGAGTACCTAAATACCTTACACAAGTATAAGCAATACCTGAACAAAATCCCCAGCAATGCAGCTAGGGCTCCTGTACTTATTAATCCATCACCTGTTGGTTTAATAATAAATCCGACTCCGATAAATGCTATAACAATGGCTATAAATTGGAATTTTGTCATTCGTTCTTTAAAGAAGATATATGATAAGATGATTGTACAAATGGTGAAAGTTTTTGTATAATCGTAGAATCTACAAGACTAATATGTGAAATTGCATAAAAGTTAAATACTAAGCCTATCGTACCAAAAATACTCCTTGAGATTAAAATACTCCAGAAATTTTATTATTAGGTGAGTTTATATTTTTCCAATGTTTTATCAACGGTGATTGACGAAATTCCAACAGCTATAATATTTCTAAAAACCTTTCTGCATTGATGGTAAATCTCCAGATAATTTGATGAATAACGCCATCAATGAAAAACCGAATCCTGATATTATTATACAAAATATTCCCATTAGTATATTATTTTTATCCATTATTAAACTCAATATATTAAATATTTTGAACAATTGTATTTTTCAAAGATTTTTGTTTAGTAACCTTCTTATCCATTGCTGTATCTAATGATATAAATTTTCTTTGAATTGAAAACAAGCATCAATTAATTTTTATCATCTTCATTTAATTCAGATAATTCACCATCCATAATGCTCCCGGCCAAAAAGATAACTTTTTATTAAATTTCTTAGCTACTCTAGCTTAATTTCAGTCGGTGCTTTTCCCCATGTAACTTTGCATATCTAATTTCCCTTCACCTGTAGTGATTATATCTGCTTCTTGAATTTTTGACTCTAAAATTTAAATAATCAATCGTAAACTTAGATCCGGATAAATAGCTGCATTAATGACATAAAAGCATAGCCCAAACCACCTCGCAGCACCACTCCCTTCTGAGAAAGCATTATTTTTACCAGTTACTAATTGCACTTTATCCGAAAATTTTTCAATATACTTATCTACTTCTACGAATTTATTTTCATCTAAAACCCTTTTGCTTTGCAAAAATATATGTAACACCATTTTTACCTAATGGATTACTAACATCACTTATAATCGATCGTATATCTTTTTGAGTCTTTCATTCATAAATCTATGATTAATATCAGAAATTTTTCTTTAGGTCATTTATTCCATGTTTACAATAATTACCGCTACTATCTGTAAATTCAACTCCTAATTCACTTAACATTCCAATCCCACAATCATTCGTAGCACTACCTCCAAGGCCAATGATAATATGCTTTATTCCTCTTTCAATAAGAAAAGAAATTAATTTACCTAATCCTACAGTAGATGTTTTAAATGGATTTTTTGTGTATCGTTAAGATACTTAAGTCCTACCACTTCTGCTACCTCAATAACCGCTTCTTTCCTCTCTTCATTCAGAAGATAATTTACGGTACATTCTTGTAATGCCGCATTAACCGTTCTAAATTTATTTTTTGCAAACCCCTTAAATAGTGTTAAAAATCCATCTCCTCCATCAGCGATAGGCTGAACATCCGATGTAACATTATTATATTTATAATTTATATTTGATGAAATAATCTCCCTCTATTTCTATTGAAGATAATGATACTTTAAATTCATTAACCGCTATTAAAACTTTCATTAATTTTCAACTCCAGTTACATTTTATTTGAAATCTTTTTAGTTAATTTTATCATTAAATCAGCATTAATTAAAGTTTTAAATTTGAAAATATATTATAAAAACATTTTTCATCGATAAAATTTACACAAATACTTTAAATTTATCATTTTTAGTATAATAATTATGTAAAAAGTATTTTTACTTTATATTTAGGGTTAATATTAGGACTCAATTTTTGATTATATCAAAAATACAGTATTAATTTGTCAACTGTAGAAACAAACTACTTTTTAGTTTTACAATTAATAAGTAATCCTCATGTTTGTGCCAGTAATCTACAGCCAACATTTTTAAATATATTAGTTTATGAGTATCCTAAACCCTAAATTAAACTAATATTATTACTGTAAAACCACGAAGTTTACCCCTAAACTTTCGTGGTTTTTTAAATATAATTTTATATTTTAAAAGGATATCTTAAAATACAACTCATGCATCCAAGATATCCTTTTATATTAACATATATTACTTGTCACGTTTTAACAAATAATTAGCAAAGTCTTCTAATAAATGATTATTTAAACGACTTGCAATATTTATAACATTGAGGTATGTTGTTTTAATAATTCTTCACACTCCTCAATTCCATAGAAACTAAGGTATGTAATCATATCTTCATCACTAGGTAGTTTACCAATTTTTTCAAAATCACCGTAATAATCTAGAATATCATCTTTAATCTGATAAGCAATACCTAATTGTTGACCAAATTCCTTAACATCATTATAATCTTCTAGTTTGTTAGCTACTAAACATGCAAAATCTAATGGCAATTCTATTAAACGTCCTGTTTTTAAACTGTGCATTTTTCTTAAGTAATCTGCATCAACATCATAGTTCTTTTGTTTAACATCATATATCTGTCCTGCAATCATCCCCATTGCACCAGAATAATTGGCGAATTGCTTAGTTAATCTTACCTTCAAATCTGGTTTGACATCTGCATCACTAAGAACTTCAAATGCTAATGTTAACATTGCGTCCCCTGTAAGTACCGCAACATCTTGTCCAAAAACTTTATGATTAGTATGTTTACCCCAACGGTAATCATCATTATCCATCTCTGGTAAATCATCATGTACTAAAGAATATGTATGAACTAATTCAATGGCTAATGCTATATCAAAATATTTACTATAATCTATTCCGTAATACTTTAGTAAATATAGAAAAAGATAAAGGCCTAATTTTCTTTTCCATCGTTAACCAAAGAATAGGTTATTGATTCTTTTAAAATATCTGGCATTTCTAGCTTTTCTACATAATCTTTTGCAAAAGCATTTAATTTATCTTTATTAGTTTCTATGAAAAAGTTTAAAATTATTCATTGTCTTTAAAATCCTTAGTTAGTTTCGCTACTTCTTTTTCGGCATTTTCAATTAATTTATTACAATTCTTTATTAAGTCTATACCTTGTTTGTATCGTTCTAATGAATCTTCTAACGATAACTTTCCAGATTCTAATTCCGCAAACAATCTTTTCCAAATTCATTAAACTTGTTTCAAAATTTTCTTTACTCATTACTTAACTCCTTTGTCGGATATATTGTTTGACTTTTACAATTAAGACTACCATCTACAAGTTGTACTGATATTTCATCACCATTATTAATTCCTTTTACTGTAGTAATTTTCTTATCACCTAAGAAAGCTACAGAATAGCCTTTTTCATAATATTTAACGGTGAATTAGCTTCCAATTTATTTATTTCATTTGTAAGTTTTTCTTTAAATTTACCTAACAGATTAATATTTAAAAATTTATCCGTCGATGTTTTCAATAAATTCTGTTTATCTTTAACCAATACTTGTAAAGATTTTATTTAACTCTTTTTCTAATAATTCAACTTTATTGTTATATTCTACTTTTGAATAATTTTTATAATATGGATTATTTTCACTATTAAGAACCCTAGTTTTGTATGTCTGAAGTATATAATTAATAGTATTAGTTAATTTATCATAATTAAAAGATATTCTATTCTTTATGTCATCTATATTCGGCGTCACTAATTCTGCGGCTGCAGTTTGGAGTCGAAGCTCTCTATCAGAAACGAAATCTGCAAGTGTTGTATCTGTTTCATGCCCAATTCCTGTCACTATCGGTGTTTTACAATTAAAAATTGCCCTGATAACCTCTTCAGTATTAAAACTCCATAAGTCCTCAATTGATCCACCTCCACGCCCTAAAATAATAACGTCATTATTTTCTTCGTCAGCTAGTTTAATATTCCCTAACTATGTCTTGGACTGAATTATCACCTTGTACAAGTGTTGAATACACTTTTTATTTTTGGCAATTGGGAATCGTCTTTGAATAGTTCTAGTAATATCTTGAACGGCTGCTCCTGTTTTCGCAGTTATAACTGCAATACTTTGACTAAAGCTAGGAATTCTCTTCTTATATTGAGGTGAAAATAGTCCTTCTTTCTCAAGTTTTTCTTTTAACTCTAAAAACTTCTGATACAATTCTCTATTCTATCTTTTTCATATCAAGAACGACTAGGGTTTACTTCTCCACGTTTTAAATAAAAGTCAACTTTAGTCTTTATGGTACTGTATCACCATCTTTAAATTCTTTCGATCCAGCTCCAAACCAGTTTGCTCGAATTACTGAATTTTCGTCCTTTATTGAAAAAGTAAATGTTATTACCATGGGGTTTTAAAATTTGATATTTCACCTTTTATATATACTTCACCTAAGTATGGATCTAATTTAAACTTGCGTTCGATATATTTATTTAATGCTGTGACGGTTAGATATGTTTTTCTTCCACCCTAACTTCACCTCTTATTTTTGTTGAATTTTCTACAATTCCTTTTAATACTCCATTGATAAATTTATAACTTTCATCTTTTCACTATATTTTTGAAAGTTCAACAGCTTCATTGATTGAAACTTTATAAGGAATATCACTGTATAGTATTTCATATGCAGAAATACGTAAAATCTGTCTATCCATTTTTGAAAGACGTTCTAATTTCCAATCTTTTTAAATTATTAGAAATAATTTCATCAATTTCTTCTTTTTCTAGTATTTCTGTTAACGTTTTTATTAACATAAATACTAGTTGAGAATCTCTTCTTGTTCTAAATCTAAAGTTCTATAAAAATCTAATTCTGTGTTTTCAACTTGGAATAAAAATTTTTAAAAACTGCTTCTCTAAGTTCGTGTCTGCTCTTCATTTATATCTCCTAAATTAAAAATCAATTCCTATAATATTAACATTTACAGTTTTAGTGCTAATTTCTGTCATATTAAAAAATAGAATTTCTAACATTTTTCTTGAATTTTTCTTGCTGTTTTAGTTACTGAATATCCAGCTTTTAAATTACAGTATACATCAATAATTAATTCTGAACCTGCAAATTCTAATTCAACTCCACGTGAATATACTTTTTCCTAATAATTTAGAAACACCATCTACCTCGGTTGTTGCAATATTTGCAATAACTTCTAAAAACACTAGGGTTAATTTCTACTTTTCCTAATTTTTTTGTTTCCATTTACTTATCCTCCAAAATTATATTTAATATTATAACAATCTAATATTAAATTATTATTTGTCCATAATAATCCTATTAATTATACCATATTTTTCAGAGAAAAAGGAGAATTACCTCAAAATAGTTGTTCTTGAACATACTATTTCCATGAGTAAAGCCCTTCCTTATGATTCTCTGTAGTTTATCTGGAAAAATAAAGTATAAAGTTCTCAATTAAATGTAATAAATTAAAAATAAACATTTAATTTCTAGTATATTTCTAGATTTCTTTAATTTTTCCAATACCTACTTTTTGAATTTCCTATATATTCTAATTTAACTTCTTGTCTTAATTTTTGATATATCTCTTTCTATTGGAGCTTTAGATACTCCTAAAATATCTTTTAACTTATTGGAAGTTATTCTATTATTTTCTATAATTAATTGCAATATTTTCTCCCTTCGCTCTATCATAGTTAATTTTTACAGTTTCTTTTGACCATCATTTCGATCGTTATAATTACCATTGTATAATGTAACTATAATGCCAGAAGGATTATATAATTAAATTAGATACTAAAAATAAAATAAAAACACAGAAAAATCTGTTATGAAAGTTTCTGCCTAGATTACACTAAGTTATTGAACCGTACATTAGATTAGTTGGTGTGTCTTCTGTTGATAATGGAGATAAAATATATAAAGATAATATTAGATTTTTACCAACCAAATACACTTAGAAATGCCTAACCTTCATTCTTTTTGAACATTTAATCACTGAACTAATCAGAAATCACCTTGATAATGTATTAGATTTCGGTCCTATGGGATGCCAAACTGGTTTCTATCTATCAGTTATTAACAATGATAGTTACAAAGAAGTAAAAGAAGCACTTGCTAAAGCACTTGAAGATGTTCTTGTTGCTACTGAAGTACCAGCTTGTAATGAAGTACACAATGTGGTTGGGCTGCATCTCACTCTTTAGAAGGTGCTCAAATGGAAGCTAAAAATTCTTAAAAATGTTCTGAATGGAAAAACGTTTTTAGTAAATAATGAAAAATACACTCTGGAGACTAATCTTTTGGATTAATCTTTAGAGTGTATTTTTACACTATAGTTGATTCTAATCTTTATCAATATAAACGCCTGAAATATTACAATTTCATAAATTCCAAAAAAATCTAAGTAACATGGTGCTACCTAGATTTTTGGAATTTTTGTTACTAAAGAGCTTAACAAGGGTCAGAATTGCTATTTAGAATTTTTATACAATACCTTTTTCAGCTTAACTAGACTCAGATACTATTGTTCAAAGTAATATTTAACAATATTTCTTATTACGAATTAATCTTCATATTATATTCTAAGTCTCTCAAAAAAATATTTCTATATTAACTCTTAAATATTTTTCTATTTTTGTTTTACAACGTTTTATTAGCTGCTAGTAATCCTCCTAATACTGCTAGTCCTAGACCAGCTAGTCCTGTATTAGTTTCTGTTGTTCCTGTATTTGCAAGTCTTTTAACTTGTTGTTTTTCTGTTAGTTTTCCTGGAACAACGTCAAGAGTTGTTGGTACATCCGGCGTTGGTTTTCCAGGGATTTCTGGTATCGGTCTATTTGGATTCTCTGGTATCGGTTTATTAGGATCTACTGGAATTATCTTTCCAAATGTATGAGTTGTAATACCATCTGTTGTCGTAGTCTTAATAAATTTAAATCCAGGAATTTCTCCTGATTCACGATTACCAGTTTGTACTGGTTTAATTGGATTACCATCTTTATCAAACCATACTGTAATCTTATATTCTGGTTTAACTACTGATGGTATTCCTTCAAAGTAGATGTGTCTAATCTTGTTTCCTTCAAGAACACTTTCTAACCAAACGTAACTAGCAAATTTCTCTTTCTCATGAATACCTTTTTTCAAGAGTTTTTCAAGACATTCCCATTTACATCAATCCATTCTGTAGTTACCTCAAATTCTTTTTAAATCATGAATATTCGGTATAATTGTTACAATTTTACTTTCTTTATTCTTATGTTTTGTTTGTGTATCTACATATGTTTTTGGTTCGATCTCTTTACTTGGAATATAAACAAGACCATTTATAGGATTGATTGTAACTCCTTTTGGAGCTTTTTCAATCTTCCACGTACCATTGTCTTTTTTAGTAACGATCGTTTCTTTTTCTGTGCTATTTCGTTTTGTAAATGTAATAGATAATGTATCAGCATCTTTATTCGGTACTTCAACTCCACAGTATTTCCACCTGAACGTTCCACAATTCTAGGTGTTGGTGGATTAACATTAATTCCTGTTTCAGGTTGTGGAGTCTCTGGTGTTTCTCCTGGTTTTGGTTGTGGAGTCTCCGGTGTTTCTCCTGGTTTTGGTTGTGGAGTTTCTGGTGTTTCTCCTGGTTTTGGTTGTGGAGTTTCTGGTGTTTCTCCTGGTTTTGGTTGTGGAGTTTCTGGTGTTTCTCCTGGTTTTGGTTGTGGGAGTTTCTGGTGTTTCTCCTGGTTTTTGGTTGTGGGTCTCGGTGTTTCTCCTGGTTTTGGTTGCGGAGTCTCTGGTGTTTCTCCTGGTTTTGGTTGTGGAGTCTCTGGTGTTTCTCCTGGTTTTGGTTGTGGAGTTTCTGGTGTTTCTCCTGGTTTTGGTTGTGGAGTTTCTGGTGTTTCTCCTGGTTTTGGTTGTGGAGTTTCTGGTGTTTCTCCTGGTTTTGGTTGTGGAGTCGCCGGTGTTTCTCCTGGTTTTTGGTTGCGGAGTCTCTGGTGTTTCTCCTGGTTTTGGTTGTGGAGTCTCTGGTGTTTCTCCTGGTTTTGGTTGCGGAGTCTCCGGTGTTTCTCCTGGTTTTGGTTGTGGAGTCTCTGGTGTTTCTCCTGGTTTTTCAGGTTGTGGGTTCTCCGGTGTTTTTTCTACTTTCGGTTGTGTACCACGCTTAACAACACGTGTAACAGCGTCTGTTGTTTTCGTCGTTGGTTCATTTGCTGTTACAACACCTGTATCAGGGTTGATTTCGTATGTTGTAGTCTTAACAGTTTCTCCATTGACACCAGCTATAACTTCTCTCTCTTCCCCTTCTGGAATTGAGTTGTCCTCCTCATAACGAGTTTCAAATGGAATTGGTGTTTTCTCTACTTTTGGTTGTGAACCAACTTTAACAACTCGTGTTACAGGATCTGTTGTAACTGGAGTTGATGGATTTTCAGTAATTTTACCTGTATTAGGATCTACTGTATAAGTAGTTGTTGTTACTGTTTTACCAGGAACACCTGGTGTCACTTCAGTTTCTTTACCTTTAGGTGCTTCATCGTCTTTTTCATAACGTGTTACAAATGGAATTGGTGTTTCATCAACCTTCGGTTGAGTACCAACTTTAACAACTCGTGTTACAGGATCTGTTGTAACTGGAGTTGATGGATTTTCAGTAACTTTACCTGTATTAGGATCTACTGTATAAGTAGTTGTTGTTACTGTTTTACCAGGAACACCTGGTGTCACTTCAGTTTCTTTACCTTTAGGGTGCTTCATCGTCTTTTTCATAACGTGTTACAAATGGAATTGGTGTTTCGTCAACCTTCGGTTGAGTACCAACTTTAACAACTCGTGTTACAGGATCTGTTGTAACTGGAGTTGATGGATTTTCAGTAACTTTACCTGTATTAGGATCTACTGTATAAGTAGTTGTTGTTACTGTTTTACCAGGAACACCTGGTGTCACTTCAGTTTCTTTACCTTTAGGGTGCTTCATCGTCTTTTTCATAACGTGTTACAAATGGAATTGGTGTTTCGTCAACCTTCGGTTGAGTACCAACTTTAACAACTCGTGTTACAGGATGCTGTTGTAACTGGAGTTGATGGATTTTCAGTAACTTTACCTGTATTAGGATCTACTGTATAAGTAGTTGTTGTTACTGTTTTACCAGGAACACCTGGTGTCACTTCAGTTTCTTTACCTTTAGGTGCTTCATCGTCTTTTCATAACGTGTTACAAATGGAATTGGTGTTTCGTCAACCTTCGGTTGAGTACCAACTTTAACAACTCGTGTTACAGGATCTGTTGTAACTGGAGTTGATGGATTTTCAGTAACTTTACCTGTATTAGGATCTACTGTATAAGTAGTTGTTGTTACTGTTTTACCAGGAACACCTGGTGTCACTTCAGTTTCTTTACCTTTAGGTGCTTCATCGTCTTTTTCATAACGTGTTACAAATGGAATTGGTGTTTCGTCAACCTTCGGTTGAGTACCAACTTTAACAACTCGTGTTACAGGATCTGTTGTAACTGGAGTTGATGGATTTTCAGTAACTTTACCTGTATTAGGGATCTACTGTATAAGTAGTTGTTGTTACTGTTTTTACCAGGAACACCTGGTGTCACTTCAGTTTCTTTACCTTTAGGTGCTTCATCGTCTTTTTCATAACGTGTTACAAATGGAATTGGTGTTTCATCAACCTTCGGTTGAGTACCAACTTTAACAACTCGCGTTACAGGATGCTGTTGTAACTGGAGTTGATGGATTTTCAGTAACTTTACCTGTATTAGGATCTACTGTATAAGTAGTTGTTGTTACTGTTTTACCAGGAACACCTGGTGTCACTTCAGTTTCTTTACCTTTAGGTGCTTCATCGTCTTTTTCATAACGTGTTACAAATGGAATTGGTGTTTCATCAACCTTCGGTTGAGTACCAACTTTAACAACTCGTGTTACAGGATCTGTTGTAACTGGAGTTGATGGATTTTCAGTAACTTTACCTGTATTAGGATCTACTGTATAAGTAGTTGTTGTTACTGTTTTACCAGGAACACCTGGTGTCACTTCAGTTTCTTTACCTTTAGGGTGCTTCATCGTCTTTTTCATAACGTGTTACAAATGGAATTGGTGTTTCATCAACCTTCGGTTGAGTACCAACTTTAACAACTCGTGTTACAGGATCTGTTGTAACTGGAGTTGATGGATTTTTCAGTAACTTTACCTGTATTAGGATCTCACTGTATAAGTAGTTGTTGTTACTGTTTTACCAGGAACACCTGGTGTCACTTCAGTTTTCTTTTACCTTTAGGTGCTTCATCGTCTTTTTCATAACGTGTTACAAATGGAATTGGTGTTTCATCAACCTTCGGTTGAGTACCAACTTTAACAACTCGTGTTACAGGATCCGTTGTAACTGGAGTTGATGGATTTTTCAGTAACTTTACCTGTATTAGGATCCACTGTATAAGTAGTTGTTGTTACTGTTTTACCAGGAACACCTGGTGTCACTTCAGTTTCTATACCTTTTAGGTGCTTCATCGTCTTTTTCATAACGTGTTACAAATGGAATTGGTGTTTCGTCAACCTTCGGTTGAGTACCAACTTTAACAACTCGTGTTACAGGGTCTGTTGTAACTGAAGTTGATGGATTTTTAGTAACCTTACCAGTATCTGGATCTACCTCATAAGTGGTTGTTGTCACTGTTTTACCAGGAACACCTGGTGTCACTTCAGTTTCTTTACCTTTAGGTGATTCGTCATCTTTTTCATAACGGGTTGTAAACGGAATTGGTGTTTCGTCAACTTTCGGTTTTGTTCCGACTTCGTAAACATCATCTTTCTTGTCGATATGGTCTCCTTCATTAACATGAATTTTGTAATCACCGGTCAATACTACTGAGCCGTCATCTTTAACAACGTTTTCTTCAGCATTCTCGTCGATAGTAAACGGTTTACGAGCAACAACAATATTATCATTTTCGTCAATTACTCCGTCACTTTCTTTATATTTCCCATCTGGATTATATTCCCATACCCCTGGTTTATTATTACTACCCTCGGTATCATCTGTAAGTCCTGAATCAACCACATGAGGATATTTAGGATTTATTTCACTTCTATATGGGACAGTTGTACCATCATTATTTTCACCAGCGCGACTGTTATCTATAGGTTCTGGATTTTTGTATTTTTCATCAACCTCACCATCACCATTTTTGTCATAAAGTTTTTTAAACAATTCTGACGGCTCATCGAACGAAGCATAATTATCACTTTTTACAATAAAACTTCGTCCGTTATAACCTGGGTCTATAAGTTCAGGCGTTGTATTGTCCTTCTCATCATTTCGAATATATTTCTTACCTTTTGGAATAATCACTTCATAGCCCTGGTTCGAACTACCAATTTGGTGAATATTCGTATCCTCACTCTCTGTATTAGATGCACCCCCTGAAGCATGAGCATTATTCGATGGTAGAGTTACAGCAACACCTAAAGAAATCATTGTCCCGATAACGCACGGTCCAAAATACTTACCTATTTTACGAAATGCATACTTCTTATATTTATTGATATTTTTTTATTAAAATTACTCATTAATTAAACACCTGGTATTAACTACCCTTTCCCTTTCATATATTTTTTAAATAATAAATAATAAAATCATGATAAAAAGTTTTATAAATGCTTATACTTTCTATGTATGATTTAAAAATATAATATCCATATATTTTTCACTTTTTCATATATACATATATATATATATTATACCTTATTTTTAATCGTTTTCAAGTAATTATAGAACTCAACATATACTAAAACAATACTTTATGAGATATCCAAGAAAAAGTAAGGAAGAAAGTAAAAACAATCTGTATAGATATTTACCCTCCATATATGAATATGATTAGAGAGATGTTCGCTAACGCTGAGATAATTATAGATAGATTCCCATGGTTCAAAATATTAATATAGAATTAAACAAAGCTAGAGTAAAATTAATGAATCAATATAAAACTACTTACAGTATTTTTAAAGAACTTCTAGAAAGTAATATTAGAAGATAGAGATAAAGTAAATTCAACAAAAACATTCTATTCTAGAAGCTTCAAACGTTATGTGACTAGAAAAAGAAGTACTGGATTATATATTAGCTATTGATACTGAATTTACAGATATTTATGAGAGAGTGCATGAGATTAGAGAAGCTATTAAAGCTATAGATTCTGTAGAATTAGAGAAGTATATAGATATGGATACTGAGGGATTATCTAAAGGGGTAGCTAAAACTATAAATACTATGAGAGAAAGCACAAAGAGTATATGCTTACCGCTGTTAAATATGAGTATTCTAACTGGTCCATTAGAGGATTTAATAATGAAAATAAAACTACTAAAGAGAGTATCTTCATGGATATTCTAGCTTTAGTAATTTCAGATCACGTATTTTAATTATGTCTAGACTATTTGTTTCTGAATATAAAAATAATGTTAAACTTAGAGAAAGTAAGAAAAACCCAAGCAACAAAAAGCTGTAGATTTCATTTCCTATTTTTCTCCATGCCCTCGAATTTGATAAAGAGTCAAATTTTTATCAATCTTTTCTTGGCTTTTTCTTTATGCTTTTGGGTCAACACCTTTGTAATATCATTTATTATAATTGTATTAATCTGTACTTTTATGCATCACAGCCTACAATTACATTCTATAAATTTATATTAATAAATATCAAATTTCCAAGTAAGTTATTATTAAATATTAGTTAATAACTCTTCAAATGCTTTTATCAATATTGTCTTTTATTCTTAGCTCCTGCTTGAGCCATATCTGGACGTCCACCACCACGTCCATCACATACTGTAGCCAGAACGTTTACTAGTTTTTCCTGCATTATATTTTATCAGTGATAGCTTTATCTACAGCTACTACGAAGTTTACTTTATCTTCATTTACTGATGCAAAGGCACAATATAGTTCTCTAATTTAGACTTAGCGTTGTCAACAAGTTGTTTTAAGTGATTCATATTTTCAGATTCAACAACACTTGTAAGTACATTAACTCCATTAACTTCTTTAATGTTATCTACTAAATTATTTAATTCAGCATTAGCAATTTTTGTTGTAAACTTTCTTTTCTTTAGATAGTTTCTTAATATCGGCTTGTAATGCAGATACTTTTTCTACTACATTTGACGCATTAGCTTTTGTTAATTTTTCAACAGAACGTAAAGTTTCTTCTTGTTCTCTTAGATATTCGTATGCAGCTTTTCCAGTTAGAGCTTCAATTCTACGAACCCCTGCAGCTACACCTGATTCAGATACAATCTTGAAGATTCCCACTTCCGCACTGTTAGCATTGTGAGTTCCTCCACATAGTTCGATAGAGTAATCTCCGATAGAAACAACACGTACAACATCACCATATTTTTCACCGAATAATGCTTGAGCACCAAGTTTTCTAGCTTCAGCTATAGGCATTTCTTCTGTTTTGATTTCTAATGCATTCCAAATTTGTTTATTTACTTCTTGCTCAACTTTTTCAATTTCTTCTTTTGTAAGTGGAGCGAAGTGAGTAATATCGAATCTTAATTTTTCATCAGTTACTAAAGATCCTGCTTGTTTAATGTGGCTTCCTACTTCATGACGAAGTGCTTCATTTAATAAGTGAGTTGCAGTATGGTTTTTCTCAACATTTAATCTGTATGGTCTATTAACTTCTAGTTTGTATTCTTTACCAACTACTAATTCACCTTCTACTACTCTTACAAAGTGAATGTGACGTTTGTCAGGAAGTTTCTTAACATCAACAACTTCAGCTTTGAATCCTTCATCTGTTACTAAACCTTTATCAGCAACTTGCCCTCCACTTTCAGCGTAGAATGGAGTTTTTCAAATACAACTTTTACAATTTCTTCACCTTTATAGTTTTCTAATAGATTATCTTCTTTATCAACTATTGCTAGTACTTTACTTGTATCTGTAAGGTTAGTATATCCTGTAAATTCGCTATCTCCTACTATTCTACTGTATAAGTCAGATTGTACTTGCATTGAAGAATCGTCTTGACGTGAAGAACGAGCACGCTCTTTTTGTTTTTCCATTTCTTCACTAAATCCATCAATATCTACTGTTAAACCTAATTCTTCAGCATACTCTTCTGTTAATTCAATTGGGAAACCAAATGTATCATAAAGTTTAAATGCATCTTTCCCTGAGATAACTTTTGTAGTATCTTTAACTTCTTTAGCGATATTATTTAAGATTGTTTCACCTTCATGAAGTGTTTCATGGAATCTATCTTCTTCTTTAAGAATTACATCTTTAACAAGTTTGCACTTTCTTTAACGTTTGGATAATAGTCTTCCATAATTTCAGCAACTACATCAGTTAGTTTGTACATGAATGAGTTGTTTAAACCTAAAACTTTTGCAAATCTTACAGCACGACGTAGTAATCTTCTTAAGATATATCCACGACCTTCATTTGATGGTAAAGCTCCATCAGCTATTGCAAATACCACTGTTCTAATGTGGTCAACAATAACTTTGAAAAGCTACATCTCGATACGCATTTACACCGCATTTAGCTCCTGAAAGTTTTCGATTTCTCTGATGATAGGGATAAATAAGTCAGTATCAAAGTTTGTTGGTACATCTTGTAATACAGAAACAATTCTTTCTAATCCCATCCCTGTATCTATGTTTTTCGCAGGAAGTTCTGTATATGTACCATCAGCGTTATGGTTATATTGACTGAATACTACGTCCCATACTTCAAGATATCTATCATTTCTCCACCTGGGTACATTTTCTTCTTGGAGACCATGTATCACATCTTCTCCACGGTCATAGAAAAATTTCAGTGTTCGGCCCAGATGGTCCCTCACCGATATCCCAGAAGTTACCTTCAATACGAATGATTCTATCCTCTGGTAGGCCAATTACATTATGCCATAAATCATATGCTTCTGTATCTTCAGGGTGAATTGTTACTGATAATTTTTCTTTTTCTAATCCTAAATCCATTTCTCGAAGTTAAGAATTCCTAAGTCCCATGGTACTGCTTCATTTTTGAAGTAGTCACCAATTAGAAATTACCTAGCATTTCAAAGAATGTGTGGTGGCGCGCAGTTTTACCTACATTTTCAATATCATTTGTTCTAATCGATTTTTGTGAATTAGTAATTTCTTGGATTTTCAGGTGTTCTCGACCATCAAAGTATTTTTAAGAGTAGCTACCCTGAGGTTAATCCAAAGTAAAGTTGGATCGATCCACTGGTACTAGAAGCACTTGGTCCAATTTTTGTGTCCTTTTTCTCTACGAGAAATCTAAGTACATCTTCTAATTTGTGTTGATGTTAGTTGTTTCATTAAATTATTCTCCTTTCAAGCTAACAAATAAATAAAAAGTCCCTTGTGTGAAAGTTAATTACACAAGGGACGACTACTAATCGTGTTACCACCCCTAATTTAAGTACATTGTACTCCTCATTAGTTTTTATAACGGCTTGAATGCCGATGCGAAGCACTACATAGGTAGCATAAAAGTTCTATTATCGAATCCTTTTTCACCACTAGATTCTCTCTGTTAAATAATACTCTTAACTTTTAATTCCTAAACTTCATAGTATATGTATGTTATTATAAACAGATAAGTTACGTTTGTCAATAGATATTACTTAAATTTCTCATTTTCAGTATAGCTGCCAAAAGTTTCATATTTTTGTTTTAACGTATCAAAAACCATATTCGAAATTTAATGTATCTAAACTATTAATCTCTTTTTATCTGTCTCTTTTTCTGTTTAAAGTTTAATGTTGCATTAATTTTATTATCTTTTTATTGATAATACTTTTACTTCTAAAATTTCATCTTGTTTAATATAACTACTTATATCAAAAATAAAACAATTAGTAATTTCAGAAATATGAATTAATCCTACCATTTTATCTCGTGTTTCTATAAAAGGCACCCATGTATGACTACGGCTGTTACTAACCCTTTATAATATCACCTGGACGAATTTCTCTATAACTCATTTTTAATTTTCTCTTAACTGCTTCAACTGTAAATCCGTATTCTTCGATTACTTTTATTAGCAGGTGCAGACGCTCCAAATTTATCAATTCCGATAGCTAATCCATCTAAACCTACATATTTATACCAAAAGGCACTGTTACCCATTTCTAATGATACACGTCGACGGATACTTAATGGTAGTAATTCCTCTTTATATTCTTTAGATTGTTCTTCAAACAGTTCTACTGATGGCATACTTACTACACGAACTTTAGAACCATCTTTTTCTAGTTCACGTGCTACATCAATTGCTAACGCTACTTCAGATCCTGTTGCGATTAAAATAGTATCAAAGTCTGCAGATGTTTCACAAACAACATATGACCTTTTAGCAACTTTTTCGAATGAAGAATTTTCTAAGATAGGTAAGTTTTGACGAGTTAGAACAATTGAAGTTGGTCTATCGTTAGTTTTTTGTGATAAGTACCAAGCAGCTTGTGTTTCAGTTGCATCAGCAGGTCTGAATACATAAGTATTTGGTATTGTTCTTAATGATGCTAAGTGTTCGATTGGTTCGTGAGTCGGACCATCTTCACCTACTGCAATACTGTCGTAGTGTGAATACATATGTTACTGGTAGCTTTTGTAATGCTGATAATCTTAACGCACCTTTTTAGATAGTCTGAGAATACGAAGAATGTACCACCGAATACACGTACACTCCCCCATGTAGCATTAATCCGTTTTAATACTGTTGCCATTGCAAATTCACGTACACCGAATTGAACATTACGTTCTGTTCTGTGCATCATCTTGTAAATTGTCACCTTTAATAAATGTCATATTAGAGTGAGAAAGGTCAGCAGAACCTCCGAAGAATGTTGGTAATACCTCTGAAACACTGTTAATAGCATCTTGAGAAGAGTTACGAGTTGCGTGTGCTTCTCCTACATTTTTGAATGCGAAACTTTCTTTAGATAAGCATCTGATATCTTCACGAGATAGAACTTCTTCTAATTCTTTTGCTAATTCAGGGTATGCCGCTTTATAATCGGCATATAATTTTTCCCACTTAACATATTCGCTTTCTCCGCGATCTGCAACGTTAACTTTGAAATCAGCATATACATCTGCAGGAATATCAAACGGTTCATTTTCCCAACCGATTTCTTTTCTGAATAACGCAGTTTCTTCTTCTCCTAATGGAGCTCCGTGAACACCATTTGTTCCTTGTCTATTTGGAGAACCAGCTCCAATAATAGTTTTAACTTCGATTAATGTTGGTTTATCCGATTTTTTAGCTTGTTCAATAGCAGAATTAACCGCTTCAACATTTGCACCATCTTCAACTAGAATAGTATTCCATCCATATGCTTCATATCTAGCACGCGCATTTTCTGAAAAATGCATCTTTAGTTTCACCGTCTAAACAGATGTCGTTTGAATCATACTAATACAACAAGTTTGTTAATTTTTGAACTGCAGCAAAGCTTGATGCTTCTGATGCAACACCTTCCATGATATCTCCATCACCACAAATTACATAAGTATAGTGGTCAAATAAATCATATCCTTCTTTATTATATTTTGCTGCTAAGTATCTTTCTGCTAAAGCCATACCAACTGCAGTAGAGATACCTTGACCAAGTGGTCCGGTTGTAGCATCGATACCTTTAGTATGTCCAAACTCAGGGTGTCCTGGTGTTTTAGAACCCCATTGACGGAGAGTTTTTAACTTCTTCTAAAGATACATCTTCAAATCCTGATAAATGTAATAAAGAGTATAATAACATTGATTAGTGTCCCTGCTGATAATACGAATCTATCTCTATTTATCCAATCTGTTTTCTTAGGGTTTACTCTTAAATGTTTTTGTAAATAAAGAATAAGCCATCGTGCAGCACCATTACTACTCCAGTGTCCTGATTTTTGCTTTATTAATCGCATCAACTCCTAAAACTTTTATCGCGTTAACTGATTTTTGTGACATAAAATGTCCTCCTAAATTATAATTCTATTCTACCAGATATAGCTCTTGATAAAGTAACTACATCAACATACTCAATATCACTACCGAAAAGAAATACCTTGAGCTATTCTAGTAACTCTTATATCTGTATTTTTAAATATCTCGAAATAAACTCTGCTGTACCTTCTCCTTCAGGGAGATTTGTAACAAGAATAATCTCTTTACTGTTTCATCTTGTGCTCGTTCAAGGGATTTTATATTAATATCTAAAGGACCAATTCCATCCATTGGAGAAATCAATCCATCAAGCACATGATACACTCCCCTATATTGTTGCATATTTTCCATAGCAACTAAGTCATTATCATTAGCTACGACACAGATAGTTGACTTATCTCTCACCTGAATCTGAACAAATATCACATACATGTTCTTCCACTAAGTCTTCCACCACTTCACAGTTAGTTAATTTCTTTCCATAGATTTACTAAACTCTCTGCAGAAGTTTTGTGATATCATTATCCTTCATTTTGAGAGTGTGATGCCAATCTTACAGCTGTCTTCTTCCCTATTCCTGGTAATAAGAATAACTTTCTATTAAATCTAAAATTGGTTTTGGATATTGCATCTTATAGACCTGGGATACTTAATCCGTTTGCTAAGTTACCTAATGTTTCTTCTTTTAGTTTAGTTGATTTTTCTAAAGCGTGGGTTAACTGCAGTTAACACACAAATCTTGAAGCATTTCAATATCTTCTGGATCGACTACTTCTTCTTTTAATTTTGATATCTAAAATTTTACCATCACCATTAGCAATTGCAGTAACCATACCTCCTGATACAGTTCCTTCAACCGTTTGATCTTTAATCATCTTGGGCTTCTTATCTTTTGCATGCGTTTTCTCATCATTTGTTGCATATTTCCCATTCCGCGCATAATATTTTCCTCCTAATGTCTAATCTACATTATAATTCTATTTTAAAATTTTACAACTTGTCAATAATTTTGCAATTCATTTCAGTATTTCATTTTACCCTACATGATATATTTTCATTCTATTCAGTTCCTATATCAATGTCATAAATAATTCATCTATTTTTGTTATCTCTTCAATCATCTTTCTCTTCATGTACTTCTTGCTACTGGATTATCTAGTTCATCTTTTAGTATTCCATAGTGATGATCTTGTATTGCATATATTTCATCCTCAATCACTCAATAAATCGCTTCAATAAACTCTCTATATTTTATATTTAGAATTTGGAATCATCTTAACTATATTATCCATTTCATTAAAGACTAATAAAACCACCTTCTTTTTGAAGATGCTATAAGTTTGCACGATTTAAATAACCTCTCATAGTAGTTACTTCAGGATTGTTGTATTTAAACTCTCACTTTTATTATTTTTATAAATACATTAGATGCGTAGTTGTAAGATTAGGATTTGAATCCTGTATAGTTTAAATAATCTTGCCTATCTTTTATTATTACTTCTTTAATTTCTTCTGTGTGATATTCAACCACGCCAGTACTTTGAGATACATCACTATTTGTATTATGATTGAAGATTATGACTTTGAACCAACTCTGGAATATTCATTCTCTCTTAATTGGAGTAACTTATCTTCCAAGAGTTTTTACCCTGTTTTCTAACTCAATATTTCCTGTAGTATCGAGCGACTTTTGGACACTGCAGTTGAGTGTTATCTTGATTAACTATATCTTCTTTCAGAACACATTTTTACTATACTGAGTTTGCATATAACTCATATATTCAGTTGAAAATCCAATGTGCTGTTCTGTTTTGAGATAAGTATTCTATTATTTATAGAAATAATCAAAACCAACACTATCTATTTCTGTAGCAATTTTCTCAACATTATAAACGGTGTGTTTTGTATCTTCTAAATTTTTATATACTACAATATCCTAGTTACATTTATAAGTCATTAAGCAGCAACTTAGTATCTTTGCTGTGAGATACAAATTCATTATATTTTTAACAGTGATTTTGTAACATCGCCCTGTAGTAATCCTCCATAAAAATTCTAGCATATCATCTTCACTTATTGATGAAGTCACTTCTAATATGTGATTTAAAGTTATCTCTTCAGCATAATTAGAAACTTGGTCTACATACTAATCGCATCTCGCAACCCACCTTTAGCAAGTGTAGCAATTTTCTCTATTGCTGCTTCTTCAATAACTAAATTTTCTCTTTTGCAATGTATTTTAATCATATCAACTAATTGTTCTTGAGATAAATTTTTAAAATTCAAATCTTTGACATCTTGATAAAATTGTTGCAGTATTTTATGAATTTCAGTGTAGCAAGTATAAAAGATTACATGGCTGGTGGTTCTCTAACGTTTTAATAACGCATTAAACGCAGCAGTAGTTAGCATATGTACTTCATCTATGATTAGACTTTATATTTAGCTTCAGTTGGTAGAAATTTACAGCTGTTTGATATCACGAACTTCATCAACACCATTGTTACTAGCTGCATCTATTTCAATTATGTCAACATTTTCTTCTGATATATTTCATTCCCATTAACCTCATTAGCAAATATCTTTGCTATGAAGTTTTCACCAGTTCCTCTTGATCATAAAACAAATAGGCGTGACTTGTTGATGTCGATCAATCGCATTTTCTTTCAGAAACTATATGATTTTGACCAACTATGTCATTAAAAAGTTTGTGGTCGATGTCATATATATAATGCTTGAAACATGCAAACCTCTAAATTATTTTAACTCTCATTAATTATACCATATTT